>SXGT01772050.1_pt1 | contig 38242 bp, 31 predicted proteins | sample 3176221 | NCBI WGS metagenome assembly SXGT01 (sample SAMN11356862, study PRJNA531348) | freshwater metagenome | isolation source: freshwater sample F1-120 | place: China: Fuxian Lake, Yuxi | collected 2017-12-25 | reverse complement strand
CATGGCCATCGGCGGCGGCGTGCTGCTGCCCTGGCCCAGGGGCTTCATCGCCGACCTGTACGGCACGCCCGCCGCCTATCTGCTGCCCGCCGCCTGCTTCGCCCTGGTCGCCTTCTATGGCTGGAAAGGCTCGCGGCCGACCGCGCTCGCCGCCGCGAACTGACGTCGTTTCACCTTTTCAGCGCCGAGCCCTTCTCAAGGTGTCCATCATGAACGCTCCCTCTTCCGCCGGCGCAGGTTCCGGCTCCAAGGTCGCTCTGGGCTATGTCACCCTGCTGTTCTTCGCCTGGGGTTTCGCCACCTCGCTGATCGACCCGCTGATCGCGGCGGTCCGGCGCGTGTTCGACCTCAGCTTCACCGAGGCGCTGCTGACGGCGTCCGCCTGGTTCATCGCCTATGCCCTGGCGTCCATCCCCGCCGCGTTCGTGCTGGGACGCCTGGGCTACAGCCGCTCCATCATCGCCGCGCTGGGCGTCATGGTCGGCGGTTGCCTGATCGTGCCTTTGGCCACCATGGCGGACTGGTACCCAGGCATCCTGGCGGCCCTGTTCGTCATCGCCTGCGGCGTGACGCTGCTTCAGGTGGCGGCCAATCCCCTGGTGGCGGCGCTGGGGCCTGCAAAGAGCGCGCATACCCGCCTGAACTTCACCCAGGCGTTCAACTCGCTCGGGACGTTCCTGGGGCCGCGCATCGGCTCCACCGTGCTGCTGACCGGCGGGATCTTCGCTGCGGGCGCCGTCGTCACAGCCTCGACACGGGACTCCTCCCTGCGGGCAATCGACCTGGCGTTCCTGGGCATGGGCGGCGCATTCGCCCTGCTCGCTGTTCTGGTCTTCACCGCCCGCAAGCGAATCAACGCATCGGCGCCGGCCGCCTCGACAGGCTCCGCGTCGCCTGTGGCGGCCTTCCGGTCGCCCTGGGCCCTCTTCGGGGCCGCCGCCATCTTTCTGTATGTGGGCGCCGAGGTGACCATCGGCGGCGTTCTGACGGACTTTCTGCACAGCCCCGACACGCTCGACATCTCCGTCATGCAGGCCGGGATCATGGTCAGCTACTACTGGGGCGGCGCCATGGTGGGTCGCTTCATCGGCAGCGCCCTGCTGACCCGTATTCCGGCAGGCGTTCTCCTGGCGGCATGCACCCTCGCCGCCGCCCTGCTGTGCGCGGTGGTGACCCAGACCAGCGGCTTCACGGCCGGCTACGCCGCCATCGCCATCGGCCTGTTCAACTCCATCATGTTCCCCACCATCTTCACCCTGACCCTTGAGAGGTCATCGGCGCCCCCGGCAGCGACATCCGGCCTGCTGTGCATGGCGATCGTGGGCGGCGCCGTGCTGCCGCTCCTGGCCGGGCGGATCGCCGATGGAGCGGGGGGCGTGCTCAACCCGGCGTTCTTCGTGCCTCTGTGCGCCTATCTCGGCATCACGGTGTTTGCCTTGCTGTGCGCCCGTCACAGCGGAAAAGAGGAAGCGATCGTCAACGCATCGCCGCACTGAGCAGACCGCGCGGCGCCTTGGCGCCTCGGCCCTCATAAGCATGCCCACAAGCCGACATTCATGGCGTCGGTCACGAGCCTGTCGCCGAGGCTTCGACCGGAACGGGCGCAAGGGGGCGGCTGAAGGGGGGGGCGGCCCCCCGCATAAGAAATCTGATTGTTCAGCCGCTTAATGGGGCGATGTGGCGGTGGGGGCAGTCCACCGACAGCTGGTCTCCACGTCCAGAACCGCAGAAGATTTGTTGTGCGCGTCCGGTTCGACTCCTCTACCAGCCGCGCCACGTCCAGTCCTCCAGCGGCGGCAGCCGCGCGAACGGCGCCGAGCCGTCCTTAAGCGGGTCCATGGCGTCCGCCTGCGCCAGAGCCCAGGCCCGCCAGTCCGCATAGTCCCGGGCGCTGGCCGCGGACGAACCGTCCGCCGCCACGACATAGGCGCGCACCGCCTCGACTTGCTGCCGGCGCTCCGCCTGACCAATCAGCCGGTCCCGCAGCGCGCCCTGGGCTTCGCGGTAAGCCGCCTGCTTCTTGCGCGCCGCCTCCGCCGCCTCCCGACGTTCCGTCTCGAGCGCCCGTTGGCGACGGCGCTCGGCCTGTTCGGCGACGCCGGCCGCAAGGTTGGCGACGATCTGCGTCAGCTGGTGCTCCAGCGGCGTCTTGAGCTCGCGGTATTCGGTGGGGACCGACAGCCAGTCGCGGATCTTCAGCGTCAGATCGCCGGCCGGAACGGTGGCGCGCACCGTCTTGCGGTCCGGATACCAGCGCCGTTCGTCCGCCGTGGCCGGACGATGCTCGATCCTGCTGCGGGCGTACAGACGGAACGACACCTTGTCCGGGCCGCGGCCCACCGTCAGCCAGTCCCGGTCCTCGCCCGGCTCGAACCCCCGCGCCGCCAGCGCCTTGAGGACGGCGCTGGTCAGCCGCAGCCGGCGCTGCGCCAGCGGCGTGCTCAGGTCCTCCAGCCCGCCCATGCCCCAGCCATGGCGGCGGTGTTCGCGCCGGCGCTCGGCGTCGCGCGCAATCCAGCCGCGGACGATCGGGTGGGCGCCGCGCAGGTCATCAGGGACGATGATCTCTGGTCCCTCGGCGGCTTTCTCCGCGGCCGCTTCCGCCGCGGGTGAGAGGCGCGGTCTGGGCGGCGACGGGGCGATGACGACCTGGTCCCGCTGGTCAGGGCGGGCCGGCAGGGGTGGGCGAGGGGGGAGGGGTTTGTGGTGCTGAAGTTTGGCCCAGTATCCGCGGGGCGGGACCGGGATGGCCGCGGCGCGGCAGGCCTTGGCCAGGCCGACGTCGGAGACGCCCAGGCTGCGGGCCACAGTGCGGATCGGCTCGGCCCAGACGCGGTCGTAGAGCGCCTGGCGGGTGAAGACGTGGTGGGGCATTCGAATTCCTCCGCTGACCTTCGGGGGTTCGACCGTTTCTGACGGACCGTTCCTGTGTAAGGTGGCGCCGGGGGGAGACGGAATGGAACGCTTTCAGACAACAAACGTGCGCGTCAGGCGCGCGACGGCTGCCGCGGAATCAGCCCGGGTTCCGGCTGGTTTCGGCGCGATCCGCCGGCGCGGCGAGGAACAATGACGGTGGCGGGGGCGCCGCGGCCCGGTCTCTCGAAGTCGCAGATCGCAGCCTTCGAGCAGTGCGCCCGCCGGCTCTGGCTCGCGGTTCACCAGCCCGGCGCCGCCGCGACAGACGACAGCGCCCAGGCCCGTTTTGCGGCCGGCCGTGAAGTCGGCATCGTCGCCCGCGCGCTCGCGCCGGACGGGGTCCTGGTCCAGGCCGACCCCGATCTGGACGCGGCGCTGGAGACCACGCGCCGATGGCTCGCCGCCGGCGATCGTCCGCTGTTCGAAGCCACCTTCGAGCACGACGGCGCCCTGGTCCGCATCGATGTGCTCGAGCCGATGGGCGATGCCACCTGGCGTATCGCCGAGGTCAAGAGCTCCACCTCGGCCAAACCGCACCACCGGTCCGATCTGGCGACCCAGGTGTGGGTGGCGCGTCAGGCCGGCGTCCCTGTCAGCGGCGCCGCAATCCGACATATCGACAACCGCTTTGTGCTGGCCGAGCCGGGCTGGTTCGAGGGGCTCTTTGCGGACGAGGAAAGCCTCGATGAGATCGAGGCGCTGGTGGCCGAGCGACAGGCGCTCATCGGTGCGGCCCGCGACGCCCTCAAGGGACCGGAGCCCGCGATCTCGCCCGGCGACCAGTGCGCTTCGCCTTACGCCTGCGAGTTCTCCGGTCACTGCAGCCGGGGCCTCACGGAAGCACCGGACTGGCCAGTCACTATCCTGCCCAATGGCGGCGGGCGACGCTGGCTTGAAGCCGGCATCGATGATCTTCTCCAGGTGGATGCGGCGGCGCTGACCAATCCTGTGCACCGGCGAGTTTACGACGCGACCCTCAGCGGCGCGACCTTCCACGACGCCGCCGCCGCCCGCGCCGCGATCGGGGAGTGGTCCTGGCCCCGGGCGTGGCTGGATTTTGAAACCATCGCCTTTGCGGTGCCGCGCTGGGTGGGGACCCGGCCCTACCAGCAGGTCCCGTTCCAGTTCTCCGTCCATGTTGAACAGGAAGACGGCCGGATCGATCACCATGCCTTCCTCAGTCTCGACGGCCAGGATCCCCGCCGGGGGTGCGCCGAAGCCCTGATCAAGGCGCTGCCTGAGGACGGGGCGATCATCGCCTATAGCGCCGGATTTGAACGCGGCCGGATGCGGGAGCTGGCTGACGCCTTTCCGGACCTGGCGGCGGCGCTGTCGGCGAGGGCGGACCGGATTGTCGACCTTCTGCCGGTTACGCGGGCGACCTGGTACCACCGCGATCAGCGCGGCAGCTGGTCGATCAAGGCGGTTCTGCCGACCGTGGCGCCCGACCTCGACTATGGCGGCCTTGAGGTGAAGGACGGAGGTCAGGCCCAGATGGCCTGGCTCGAGATCTCGGAGGGCGCGGACCCGGCACGCCGTGCGGAGCTGGAACGCGCTCTGCTCGCCTACTGCGAGCGGGATACCTGGGCGATGGTCGTGCTGGCGCGGCGCCTGTGTGAAGACTGAGGGGCGGGATGCGACGCACGTACAGCAGGAGCGAACGCCTGGCCCGCGCCAGTCTGCGGGCGGCCCTGAACATCCGCGGCCTGTGGGAGGAGAAGGGCAGCTCGGACACCCGGCTGCTCGAGGGACTCCTGCTGCCCGACGATCTTGTCCTTGCGGGGCGATCAAGGGCCTGGACGGGCGCCGGCCGCCGCGAACATGTTGTCCCGCGCAAGGTGATTCTGGACGAATGCCACCGACTTCTTGGGCAAGGGGAAGGTGATGATGTGATCGCGGCGGTGATCCGGGACCACGTGCGGATCGTCCTGATCACACGGGAGGAATGCGAACGTCTCGATCGAAGGGCGGGGCTGGGCCTGCGCCAGCGCATGCCCGACGGCTGGCGGTTCGGCGATGACATCCATGCCCGGCTTGCAGCGGCCGGCATTGTCTGGGACCCGATCCTCCCGGAGGACATGCCGGATCCAGGCGGCGCCGGAGCGGCCTCGGGAGCCGGGTGATGGTCAAGCGCGCAGCGGACATGCAGCTCGTCGCCTATGCGCTGGCCCGGTGCGGGCAGCGCGATGGTGCGAAGGACCGCCCGCCGGCCTGGCTTGAGGTCGAGACCTGGCGCGAGGCTTACGCGCGCTTTTACGACGTGCTGGGCGACGGTCGCATGCCTGAGAGTTTCAGCAACAGCCTCAAGAACGCCCGGGACGCCTTTGACGCCCACGTGGACTCCAGCCGCATCGGCTGGGTCGACAGGTCGGATCGCACCCGGGTTCCGGACGGCATGATAGGCCGGATGCTGCAGGAGTGGGGTCCCCGCAGCGACGCCGAACTACAGGCGGCGGTGCTGGCGGTGCTGGACCGCCGGCCGACGCCTTCTGCCGTAGAGCCCCCCGCGGCGGCGGCCTCAAGTTCTCCCGCGACCGGGCCGGGGGCGACCCGCCCACTTCAAGCTCAGACCGACGATGGCAGGATCCTCGCGGCGGACTTCAGTCTGGCAGGAGAACTGCCGACCCCCGAGATTACCTTCGAATGCGCTGACGGCCGGCGTCGCAACCGCGACTATGGTGCGGCGATCGAGCTGGTTCTGGCCCGGCTGCAGAGGCTCCAGGCCACGGTCCTGGCCGGCCGGGTCTCCAGTCAGGTCGCCGAGCGGCGCGCCGCGGTCGAGGGGCTTGATCTGACCCTCGATCCCCGCCCGTTCGCCTGGCCGCTGGCCTTGGCAGAAGCCTCGCCCCGGGATCTGAGACTGGCGCTCGGCCGCGCCGGCGCCCGCGTCGGCCGCCCGGAAGGAACCAGCGGCAATACCACCAAACGCATCACCTTGCGCCTGCAGGTCTCCGTCGCCTCGCTGCAGGTGCTCGCCGAGGCCCTGGTGTCCGGCGAGGCGCCAGATCCCGGTAGCTGGTCCGGGCCCCCCGCTCCGACAAAGCCGATCGCCACGGTCGATCCGGCCGAGCTGGAGGCGCTGCGCCAGCGCTATCGCAATGCGCCGCCGAAAGTGACGCACCGTCTGAGTCTCGCCATCGAACGCGGCGGCGTCGGCTCTCTGGTCAAGCGCGCAAACGGCTATCGGTGCCAGGTCTGCGAGGCGCTGGGTCTGCCTCCCTTGGGCTTCAACAAACGGAACGGCGTCCCCTACGTTGAGGCGCATCACGTCCTGCCCGTCTCCAGCCTGGCTCCCGGAGCGCTGGGGCCGGAGAACGTCATCACCGTGTGCGCCAACCACCATCGTCAGATGCATTATGGCCGGGCGACGATCACGGCTGACGGCGGCGTATTCCGCCTGACGCTGGACGGGCGGGATCTGACCCTTGATCGACAATGGGTGGCCGATGTGAACGACGTTGTCGTTTAAAACGAACGCTTGTGTTTGCGTTCGTCTATGACTACATTAGCGTTCATAGATCAATGTTTCGGAGAATGATCATGGCGTTCGGGGACAAGGTGTTGATGCTACGGGGCCAGCGGGGCGAGTCGCTGCAGCAGGTTGCGGACGCCATCGGCTCGTCCAAGGGGCATGTGTCGGACATCGAGCGGGGCGTGGCGCGGAACCCCTCGCTTGAGGTGGTTCAGAAGCTTGCGGCGCATTTCGGGGTCAGTCTCGCCTTCCTTGTGGAGGATCAGCCGGCTCGGTCCATCGCTACCGGCAGCGCCGCCCAGGTGAACGGTTGGGTGCGCATGATCCAGAAGGAGCAGGCTGCCGGTTGTGACCTTGAGACCGCGGCGGCCGAAGCGCGCATGTCCTATGAGGACATGCAGGGCGCGCCACTCGACGCCGTGCAGGAGCTGAACTGGCAGGCGGCCCGGGACCAGATTGAGGCCGCCTTGACCGCGGACATCGAATACCTCGGCGCCAACTCGCTGACGCGCAAGCCCCGGCGTCCAGACTGGTACGCCGGGCCCAGGGCCGCGGACCAGAACTGGCCGGGACTGCGGGCCTATCTGATGACCCGCTCCGGCTGGAGTCCCGACACCCTGGAGTCGCTGGATCGCACCTCCACCGAAGTGGTGAGCCTGGTCGAGAACCCCGCGCAGTCGCAGTTCAGCGGCCGCGGCCTCGTCGTCGGCTATGTCCAGAGCGGCAAGACCGCCAACATGACGGCCGTGATCGCCAAGGCCGCCGACGCCGGCTACCGGTTTGTGATCGTGCTCGCCGGCCTGACCAACGCCCTGCGGCGGCAAACCCAGCGTCGGCTGGAGAGCGACCTGGTCGATCGCAACCCGCACGGCTGGCACATGCACACCACCGCTGATGACAACGGGGATTTCCGCACGCCGCCGAGCCGGTGGTTCACGGTCATGGAGCCCATCCAGATCGCCGTCATCAAGAAGAACGTCACCCCGCTGAAGCACCTGATCCGTACGATCAAAAAGACCACGCCGGCGCAGCGCGAACGCCTTCCGATCCTGATCATTGACGATGAGTGCGACCAGGCCGGGGTCAATGCGGGCGGCCAGTATGACGTCAGCCGCATCAACATGCAGATCCGCACCCTGCTTGGGCTGCTTCCGCGCGCCCAGTACGTCGGCTACACGGCCACGCCGTTTGCCAATGTGCTGATCAATCCCGATCGTCAGGATGGCGGTCTGGACGATCTGTACCCCGCAGACTTCATCACCTCGCTGCCGAAGCCGGCGGGCTATTTTGGCCCGGAGAGCCTGTTTGGCCGGGATCCGATCGACGCCGACGAGGAGACGCCCGACGAGCGGGGCCTCGACATGATCCGCCTGGTTGAAGACGCCGAAATCGCCAGCTTGCGGCCGTCCGGGACGAAGGACCGGGCGACGTTCCAACCGGAAATCACCCCGTCGCTCGACAAGGCCCTGCGGTATTTCCTGATGGCGACGGCTGCCCGCTATGCGCGGGGCCAACGGGACCGCCACTGCACCATGCTGGTGCATACGACGAGCTACGTGCTGCCGCATGAGCGCATGGCGGCGGAGATCCGTGAGTGGCTCGACACCATGGCGGGCCGCATGGAGGAGCCCGAATTGCTCGGTGCCCTGCGGACCCAATGGGAGGAGGAAGTCACGAAGGTCGACGGGACCCCGTTCGGGCTCACGGCCGTGACATGGGCTGCGGTGCAGCAACATCTGGGGGCTGTCCTCGCCGATCTCGAAATCATCATCGAGAACAGCGCAAGCGAGGCGCGTCTCGATTTCACCGGCGGTCCTCGGAAATACGTTGTGGTCGGTGGATCCGTGCTCGCACGCGGGCTGACCATTGAGGGTCTGACGGTCAGCTATTTCGTCCGCAGCTCGAGCCAGTACGACACCCTGCTTCAAATGGGCCGCTGGTTTGGCTTCCGTAAAGGCTTTGAAGACCTGCCGCGGATCTGGATGACCGCGGACCTGAGCGGCGCCTTCCGTGATCTGGCGATGGTGGAGGCGGAGATCCGGGCGGACATCGCCACCTACCGCGAGCAGGACAAGACCCCTCGAGACTTCGCCGTGCGCATTCGCCAGATCCCCGGCATGACCGTCACCTCGGCGGCGAAAATGATCGCTGCGGAAGCCTGCGACGTCAGCTTCTCCGGTGAGCACCTGCAGACCATCCGCTTCCCGGTGCACGACAAGGATCAGCTTGACGCCAACTGGAAAGCCGGGGCCGACCTGGTCAGCGCCGCCGTTTCTGAGGGGCGCGAGATTGAAGTGCGCCCTCGCGGCCGACTGATCCGGAGCGTGCCGCTGGCCCTGGTCATGGAGTTCCTGCGGCGTTACGGCGCTTCGGCCAAGGACCAGTTCTCGCCCCGCCTGCTGGACTATATCCAGGTCGAAGCGGACCGTGCGGACGCCCCGTTCCAGGAGTGGAACGTCGGCCTGATTGAACGCGATGGAACACCGATCGCGGGTGAACCTCTGGGGGCGCTCGGATCGGTGCGGACCGTCCAGCGTGCCAAGCTGGGCGCCGCGCGCGGTGACGGACTGGCCGACATCAAGGCCTTGATGTCCCGCAACGATATTCTGCTGGATTCCGACGCCAAGGCCACGGGCACCAGCTGGCCGCCGTTCAAGGCCGCGCGCCAGAAAGAGCTCGGCGACAAGATCCCGCTGTTGCTGCTCTACGCCATCGATCGCGCCTCGCCCTCCAAGCCTGAGAACAAATATCGTGTGCCGCTCGACGCCGCCGCCGACGTTCTCGGGGTCGGCCTTGTCCTGCCGGAGCGCGGCGAGAAGCGCAGCTATGTACGCGTGAAGCTCGATGTGCCGGACGCTGACGACGAAGAGGATCTCGCCGTCGACCTGCCCGCCTCCAACGACGCCGGCTCCGAGGATGACGCGGCATGAACGGGGACCCGTTTGCCGACATCAGCTGGACGCGCCTGCGCCGCGAGGCGGCTTCGCCGACCGCCGATCTTGGCGTGGCCTCGATAGCGCTTCAGGTGGGCACAGGCGCGGGGCCTGCTCGCGTGGCGCTGGGCCCTGAGGGCGAAGCGCGACTCCTGCTGCCAATCCGCTCCGGGGACCCGTTTCCCGTGCTCGCTGACAGCCGTGGCATTGGCTTGAGGGACAGCGCCTTGGCCCTGGCCGGCCGGCCGGTGCGGTTTATCGATCTGAGCTGCCGGGTTCCGGCCCTTGAACGGGTGTTTCGAGATCTCACGGGCGCGATCCTGAAGCGGTTGGCGGCGGGAGAGCCGGCGCACCTGGCGGTGACCGGAGCGGTCACCGACTTCCGTCGCCTCCTGCTGGAAGGGCTCGCCTCCGAGATCACACCACAGAAAGCCATCGGCCTTGTGGGCGAGCTTCTGGTGCTGCGCGACCTGCTGGCCCGATCGAGCGACGCCTGGCGGGCCTGGGTTGGCCCCCACGGCGCGCGTCATGACTTCCGGGCCGGAACGATTGCGCTAGAGGTCAAGACGACCACACGGGCGCAGACCCGAACCATCGAGGTGTCCGCCCTTGATCAACTTCTTGAACCGGATGCGGGTCGGCTCTTTCTGGTCCATCAGGTGCTTGAGACTGACGCGGGCGGGATCATCGCCATACCGGCGCTGGTCGACAGCCTTATGGCGGTCGCATCGGATGCGATAGCGCTGACCGAGTTGCTGCGCGAGGTGGGGTACGAGCCCGAACTCGCCCATCGCTGGGCCGACTATCGCTGGTCGCAGCTGGAGACCGCGGTCTACCGTGTCGAGGCCGGCTTTCCCCGACTGACCCCCCGGGAACTCCAACCGGCCGAGCTCCCCGTCGGCGTGTCGCATTTCCGCTACCGGGTGGATCTCGCCGCTGCGCAGGCTTTCAGGCTGGACGGGTCGGACGCGGATGGCGTGCATCAGCAGGTGGTGCAATGTCTGACGCGCTGACCCTGTCGTCCGAACGTTTCACCGCGTCCGGCGGCATAGAAGCCTCTGGCGTGCGTCGCCTGCTCGGCAAACCGCGGCTTCCCCATCACGAAATCCTTTTGCGTGAGGCCGGCCAGAACAGCCTTGACGCGGCCGTGGCGTCGCAAGGCGAGGTTCGGTTCCACGTCGGGATCCGGACTCTGGCCGGAGACGAGGCTGCCGCGCTGGCCGCTCGTGTATTCGGGCGGCGGCCCGCCGGCTCGGCCTCGGCCGACCTGCTCGGAGACTATCTCGACGGTGAGGCCCTGCAGGTGCTGGAGATCGCCGACTACGGCACGCGTGGACTCGGCGGGCCGACCCGGGCCGATGTTCCCGTCACGGCCGGCGACCACGCGGATTTTGTGAACTTCATCCGCAACATCGGCGCGCCGCGCGACCAGGCGCAGGGGGGCGGCACCTACGGCTATGGCAAGAGCTCGCTCTATGTGGCCAGCGGCTGCAGCACGATCCTAGTGGATTCTCTGGCGCAAACCTCAGCCGGGGAGGAGCGGCGTCTGATCGCCTGCCAGCTCGGCGAAGCCTACAGCCACGACGGTATGCGCCGAACGGGCCGCCACTGGTGGGGCGCGCCCAGCGACGAGGTGGCTGACTTCGTGGAGCCCGTTACGGGCGAGGCCGCTGATGACCTTGCGAGGGCCCTCGGATTGCCGCCCCGATCTGCGGGCGACACCGGTACGACGGTGATGATCCTGGCGCCGGTGCTGCCGGCGGAAGGCGTCAAGGACAGCCTGGGCGCGTTCGCGGAAGCTCTGCTGTGGAATTTCTGGCCGCGCATGCTGCAGGATGGTCGTCCGCCTCGCCTGGTCTGCACCCTGTCCGGCGACGGCGAGCCTTTCGTCCTGCCGTCGCCGGAGGATACCCCGCCGCTGGATCTGTTCGTTGAGGCCTATCGCACCCTGAAAAGTGGCGGAGACGGCAGTCGGGATATCTGCTCGGGGCGTCCGGCCCGGCAACTCGGCCGCCTTTGCATCCGCCGCGGCATCCGCAATCCGCGTCGGACCATCGTCGCACCCGAAGTTTCCCTGGCGCCGCGGGTCTGCGCCCATATTGCGGTGATGCGGCCGGTGGAGCTGGTGGTCCGTTACTACGAGGGGGCCGTGATTCCCGGTGAGGCGCTTGAGTGGGCAGGGGTCTTCATCTGCGATGACGCCCCTGACATCGAAGAGGCCTTCGCTGCGGCTGAGCCTCCCGCCCATGACGACTGGGATCCGGCGCAATTGGCCCGGGGCAGCGCAAAAACGTTCGTCAACGTCGCTGTCCGAGAGATCCGCCGCGCCGCCAACGAGTACGCCCTCCCGGCCGGGCCGCGGCCTGGAACGGGCGAAGCTCAGCCCTCGCTGGCGCGGGCTGCGGATCTCATGGGGGGTCTGCTCGGCGGTCTCGGCGAGGCGCCCCGGGGGCGTCGGGGCGGCGTTCGCGCAGGCCGCCGATCGGCTGCCGCCGGCCCGCCGGCTTTTGTGCGTCTGCAGTCCGGCGACGAAGGCCCCGAGGCGGTGTTCTCGGTGCGGTTGGTCAATCGCGCCTCGGCCAAGGTGACAGTGTCAGCCGTCCCCGGGCTCGTTCTGGATGGCGCGATATCTGACACGCACGTGGGCCCGGAGGGACAGGCCATTGAAGTCAGAAACTGGACAACGCCCGACGGCGAGGTCGTGGCGACGGGGCCCGAACTCGAGCTGGCGTCAGGTTTTGACGGAGAGCTGCACGTGACGGTCACCCTGCCGCCCCTGTCGGCGGTGGGCATCGCCGTACGTGTCGCCGGGGGAGAGGTCTGATGGGCGCAGTCGCCTTCCCGTTTTTGCGGCTCGACGACCAGTCGGTCATTGCCGCCCAATGGCGCGTCGTCGCGGCGCCGGCCGATGAAATGTTGCTCGCCGATCGCCTCGAGCATTGGGACAACGCCACCCCGGTGACCCTGCGACGGAGGGTCGATGTCGATTTCGATGCCGCCGGCCGCCAGCTTGATGTTGATCCTGCGGGGCTGCGCATGTCGGCGGTGGTGAGTGTGGCGACCGGTGGCGCGCGGGGTGAACGACATCGGCGCGTGGCCTGGACGGCGCCCCTGTCGGTCGATCTTCACAGCACCGAAGTCGAGCTTGTCCTGACCGGGGAGGATCTGTCCCAGAACCTGTCCTTGACGACCGAGATCCTGTTCCTGGCGGCCGAAGGGGGTAGCCCGTTATCGCCTGTGCGGACCGGCTCCCGGCTCTGGAAGGACCAGCGTCTTGTTCACCTCGAACCGGGCAGCGCGCGCTTTCCGATGGAGACGATCAGTTTCAGGAACCTGCTACGAGGGCTCGGCCAGAACGCCCTGTTCTATGTGGATGGAGCCACCGGAGACCGGGAGAAGGAGTTCTCATCGTCTGTACGCCTTTATCTGAACGCCGACGATCCGGCCTTTGTGGAGCGGGTATCCCAAGGGGATCCGGAGGTGCTCCGGCTGATGACCACCGCCGTCCTGGGCCAGCTCGTGCGTCCCGCCCTCGACGATGATGACTTCACGCCCGAGGGAGCCCCGCCCGGCTCGCTTCGCCATGTGATCGGCGCCTGGATCGAACGGGCGTTCCCGGATCACCCGATCGGAACGGTGCGTTCACTGCTCAGGCACGACCCGGCCCGGTTTGAGGCCGCTCTTGCCAGCCTGGCGGCGGCGGAGACGACAGATGAGTGAACTGATCATGTTTCCCCGTCTGCCCGCGCTGGCGGCGCGCCAGCTCCTGACCCCGGTCACTGATGCGGCGCCGGACGCCGAGCGCCTGCGTCTTGATGCGGCCAGCCTGACCCGGCAGGCCGGAACCGGTCGGCTCGCCCGGGACGAGGAACTGGACGCCGTGCGCCGTGGGCTCGTTCGGCTGGCCGAGGCCTGTGGCTTCCCCGAACGGGGCGGAACCACGGCCAAGGCGACGTTTGATGCGGCGACGGCAGAATGGCTGGTCCTGCACGAACCGGTGCCGTTCGCAGAAGCGCTGCGCGATGACGTCTGGTCCTGGCTGTGTACGGCCCTGGCGCCCGATGTCTGCGCCTGGCGCTTCGAAGAACGCGCGAGCGAGCGTTTTGTCGGTGGCGTTCGCAATACCCTTCAGCGGTTGTGGCTGCGAGGTCAGGCGTTCGACCGCGGCGAAGGGGTCCCGGATCGATGGGGCCTGCTGCGGCAGCTGACCGAAGACGCAATGGTCCAGATCACCGAGCGGCCCGGGCTCGCCGCGGACCGGCGGGTCGCGCTTGCGATCGCCGAAGCCTGGGCGGACACCGCCGCCCGGAACGCAGCGGGTTCAATGCAGGACCTGGCCCGGCTGGCGATCCGTAATGTCCAGGCAACCAACGAAGTCCTCTGCCTATCCGCCCTGGACGACGCGGCCTTGAGCTCCCTGTGTGGCGGGGCCTTCACCCAGGCCGCAAACGCCCTTGGGGTCGAGCTGGCAGACAACCTGACCGGCAGTGGGCCAACACACGCTTGAGGCCACCTCGGCTGGACCGCACCTGTTTTGACATCGGGACAGAATGAATATGGAAACGGACTGGGATCAGCTCTTCGACAACTACGGCGTAAAGACCGTGTCGAAGACGGACAAGAACAAGCAGGCCTACCTGCCCAATAAGGCCCAGCGAGTCGCGATGGCCGCCGCGGGGATCGTGCCGTCGTCGACGGATCCCCATCCCGTGCAAAGCGTACGCGTGCTGTTCGATCCGACCCGTACGACCGTCGAGGCTTCATACTACCTGTCTGCGCGGTCCCCGAAGGCCAATCGGGACCCGGAACCAAGAATGGGTCGCGCCCTGATCAGCAAGTGGCTTCAGATCGGTGATCGGGTCATAATCGGAAATGTGGGCCCTGATGTGCTTGTGGCCAAACTCGCCCATGCCGGTCAGCCGGACGCGCAAGTCGCCGCCGAGATTGCATCCAGTCTGAACGAAGCAGAGGTCCTGGCGCGTGCGCTCAAGGCCAAAGGCCCGCCACTGCGCAAGCGTCGGGTGAGAGATGATTTCGTGCGCAATCCGTATGTGGTGGCCGCCGCGCTGAACCGCGCCAAGGGGGCCTGCGAAACGCCGGCCTGCAAGACGGCCTTGTTCGAAACGGACAAGGGAAAAGCCTATCTTGAGGTCCATCACGTGATCCCGCTCGGTGAGGGCGGTGATGATGCGCTCACAAACGTTGCGGCGCTCTGTCCCCGATGTCATCGGGAGCTCCACTACGGCAAGGACAGGGCGGCGATCCGGGCCAGCCTTGAAGCCCATCTGGCGATCATCCATCCGGGTTGATCAGGTATCGGTAACGCAGCGCACGGCGGCGGCGAGGCATTGAGCCTCGGCCCTCGATGGGGACAGGGCGATCTGCGTAGTTGCGCCCCCTGGACATGCACGTTTCAATGGTGGCGCTTTGAAAAGATCGGCGCTGCTGCGCGGATCATCTGCGCCGCCCATTCGGGCGGCGACTCTTGGGGGCCATTTTGACGTACACAGCAGAAATCAGCCGGGATCACCCGACATGCATTCTCTTCGTCGTTGATCAGTCCGGATCAATGGCTGACAGCATGGCTACGGGAAAATCGAAGGCGGACTTTGTAGCCGACGTCATGAACAAGACGATTTATACGCTCGTCACGAACTGCACCAAATCTGACGGCGTCCGGAACTACTTCGATGTGGGCATTGTGACCTACGGAGGTGGTGGGGCGCAGGCCGGTCTCAAAAGGGGGGCGGCCATCAGTTCGATCGTTGATCTGGCGAACAACCCGACCCGGGTTGAAGACCGGACCCGCCACGAGGATGATGGCGCGGGGGGCGTTTTCACGCGCAGCGTGAAGTTTCCGGTGTGGTTCGATCCCACCGCCTCAGGGGGCACCCCCATGTGCGCCGGTCTGACCGCAGCAGCTGAGGCGATTGGCGATTGGTGCGACGCCCACCCGAATTCATACCCGCCGACAATCATCCACGTAACCGATGGCGAGTCGACCGACGGCGACCCGACCAACGTCGGCGATGTGTTGCGCCAACTTTCGACAATTGACGGTGAATGCCTGCTGTTTAACGTCCACGTGTCTGGTGACAATTCGGAGCCGACCACGTTTCCGAGTTCAGAGGCTGGCTTGCCCAACGCCTATGCGCGAACGCTTTATCGAATGTCGAGTTTGATGCCCGAACATATCCGCCGGCTGGCTGGCGAGAAAGGCTACGCTGTCGGTGATGGTTCGCGCGGCTTCATGTTCAACGCTGATCCGCGGCACATCGCTGATTTCTTTGACATCGGGACGAGGCCCAGGCTGACGGCTGACCGGTGACATGATCTCGTTTGTGCGAGCATTCACCGTGCCCAAGCGGGACAGCACGCCTAATGAGGATCGTCATGCAAAATCGGTTGATGGGCGGGCATGCGCGGTCAGTGATGGAGCAAGTGTTTCGTTTGATTCAGGCCCGTGGGCGGAAATCCTGGCGCAAGGATTTGTAGACGGGGCATCCTTCACCACAGCCTGGCTCAAGAACGCAGCAAGTGCCTATGAAGCCGGGTATGATCGGGAATCCCTGGACTGGATGCAGCAGGGGGCGCTGGACCGCGGAAGCTTTGCTTCGCTCCTCGGGGTGCTGCCTGCTTCGATGGCGGGATCTATAGAAGTTCTGGCGGTCGGCGACTCGATGCTCGCCATCCTCGATGCTGGCGAACTCCAGCAGACGCTGCCCTACACCCGTCCCGAAGAGTTTGACGCCAGCCCCCAGCTCCTCAGCACGTCCGCTGCAGAGAACGAGCCGCTATTTCGAGGCGCCGAGGCGATCCAGACTGAGGTCATCGATCTGCATCCTTACGTCGCCCCATGCCTGCTCCTGGTGACTGACGCACTCGGCCATTGGCTGCTGAGCCATCCGGAGCGCGCTCATGAACTGACATCGAAGCTGTCGGAGCAAGAGTTCGAAGAGTTTATCGTGACCGAGCGCCAGGCCGGTCGCCTCCGCCGCGACGACACCACCTTGCTCATCATGGACCGCGATGTCTCTCCCAACAGTCACTGACTACCACGACGCCGTGCAGGCGCCCGAGCGCGCGTTCAGCGACAGTGAGCTCGCGAGAGGAGTCCTGAAAACCAATGCCCTTGGCCTGCCGGCGATGGCGGGCGGCGGGCTTGCGGTGACCTATCAGGTGACCGCCGGCCCCCGTCGCTACGCTGTGCGGTGCTTTCACCGTGAGGCCCCGGGGCTTGGCGCGCGATATGCGGAGATCTCATCGGCCCTGAAAACCCTGCCAGAGAGCTATTTTGTAGAGTTTGACTACCAGCCCGCCGGCATTCTGGTTCGGGGCACGCGCTACCCCATCGTCAAGATGGACTGGGTGGAGGGCGACACCCTTGACCTTTACCTGGCGTCCAATGTCCGGAACGCTCCGCGCATTGCAGCGCTCAGGGAACGGTTCTCCCGCCTTGAGGCCCATCTGAGGCGTCACGGCATCGCCCACGGCGACCTGCAGAACCTCAATGTGATGGTGCAGAACGAAGAGCTCCGGCTCATCGATTATGATGGGATGTACGTGCCTGGAATGGCGACCGGGCGAGGCTCTGAAGTGGGCCACAAGGCCTTCCAGCATCCGAAGCGATCAACGGGTGACTTTGGGCCGGAGATGGATCGCTTCTCGTTCATCGTGGTGGATCTGAGTCTCGACGCAGTCGGCCGAAAGCCCGAGCTCCACCAGCGATATAACAATGGTGGCGAGAGCATCATCTTTCGGGCCAACGACTACGCTGATCCGCAAGCCTCACCCGTCTTCGCAGAGCTGAGGGCCATCCCGGAGCTCAAAGCGTCCGCAGACCGCCTGGCCGCGATCTGCGGGGCGCCGGTGTCTCAAACCCCGACTCTCGAAGAGTTTCTCGCCGGCCAGAACATCCCCGCCGCCCGTCCCGTCCAGTCCGCCAGGCAGGCCAAAGCCGCGCCCATTGGCTACATCGGCCCCTATCCCGTTCTCCACGGCGCGAATTACGCAGCGGTCGAAGGCGCGGTTGGCGAACGCGTCGAGATCGTCGGGCAGATTACCTCGGTCAAGGAGGGAGTCGGACGCCGCGGACGAGGCCGCGGACTTCCCTACGTGTTCATCAACTTCGGCAAGTGGAATGAGCAGAGCGTCAAGGTCACTCTCTGGTCCGAGGGCCTTGGTCAATTGAGCGCGAGACCCGGTGAGGCATGGGTGGGGCGCTGGATCAGCGTGACCGGCCTCGTGGAGCCGCCCTATCACGGAAGCTTCCGCGGTCGCCCGTATTCGAGCGTAGGGGTGACAGTCACGTCAGATGGCCAGATCGTGCAGCTCTCCGCCGCCGAGGCGAAGTTCCGTCTCGGCGCGATAGGTGCGAGGGGCGTAGAAACCAAAGCCGCCACGTCAAACAAGCACCTGCTGACCCAGCTGAACACGAGGGCCGGGAAGCCCGCTCGAGCAGCGACGCCGGGGCGAACACACAGCGGGTCGACTTCGCGCCCCGCCACCTCCAACCAGCAGCTGCTTGCGACTCTGAAGGGGCCGCACACCCCTGCCGCCCCAACACCGCCGGCCATGAGCTCCGGCGCCCCCCCCCAAGATCCGGGCTCGAAACACGGATGGTTTTGGCCCGTGATTGCGATTGGGGTGATCATCTTCCTCATAAGCCGGTGTGCAGGATAGCCGCCATGGGCGCAGCAGCTGGCCCACTCCCGTCCCGCGTTGGGCGCGGGGGCGCGGTGTATCAGGCGCCCGGCGGACAGGATCGACGTGACCTCAAATCCCGGGCAGACTGCCTCGGGCTTGTAACGCTGGACACACCGGGGCGGGGCTCTGGCGCAGACTGAGGCAGAATGGCAAGAGCTGTTCGACACCTATCGGTACGAGGTGATCCGCGCGGGCTTTGGAGCCTGGGACCAAACTGCTTGCGAGAACGATGATCCCGAAGGCGGCCCGGGCGATTTTGACGGACCGTACATGGCCGACCGCTTCTTCTGGCCGCGCGGCGGACCGGACGATGCCAGTACGAGGTTCGAACGGTACGCCAATCGCTTCGTTCGCATGTTGAAAGCTCTGGAGGCTGGGACCATCGACGGACTGCTCAGCGATCTCGGTGAACGGATCAGAACACAGGAAGGAAAGGGGGTCTCTGTGGTCTTCATCCGCAATGGCGACGGGGAGCTCGAACAGCTGGATGGTCGTTACCGCCATGAAGGCCTGGTGGAGGCTTTCATGGCGCTGAACGAAACGCTTTTTGCGCCGGAAGATCCCCAGCCGCTGGGAACGCTCGTGCCCGCATGACCCGGACCCTCGCGACCGATGACCAGAAGGCCGCCATCACGGCGACATTCCAGAGCCAGTTCGGGACGAGCGCCGCCGACGCACTCGGTCGGATGACCTATGTGGACCGGGTCTACGAGCTGCGCTGCCTCGTCGCCCTTGTTGACGGCCTGCGTGAAAGGCGGTCTTCGCTCAAATTCACCCTGTCTGGAGGCCCCGGTCTGACCCTTCGGTCGAAGGGTGGTCCGATCGACCGGCAGACGGATGCCTATGTCGAAGTGAGGGACGGGCCCGGTCCGGTGCTCGCGGAGATCTGGAGCAATGTGGAGTTCTGGTCGCTCAGCCACGTCTACAGCGACGGCCCGACTCCCTCTGGCCCCACTCCCTCTGGCCCCACTTATGCCCGGGCACATGAACTTGACCTGGTCCTGCTAAAGCCCAAACTGGGAGGGCGGCCCAAACCTGCCGCCATATTGATTGGCGTGGAGGCCAAACACCGACCTTACGGCAAGGCGTTGCTAAAGGAGCTATTGGGGGTCCGGCGCGAGATGGCCTTACGCCACGCGCCGGCTCCGAACCGATGGGAATGGTGGAGCGATGGAGGTCTTCCGGTGGCGCCGACCTCAGGCCTGATCGCCTGGTGCTCCGAGCCCTCGATCCAGAACTACAATCAGGCGGCAGACTTCTACGGCATCCTGATGGAACATCTGCCGCTTTAAGCGGCCGCAGTCATTTCAACAGGGATTGACGGGGGCAGGCAAAATGAAATTCAGTGTGGAGTTCGAGGTGGTAGACGCTGATCTCGACCGTTTAGCCAGCGCCACAGGACTTGACCGTGCTCATCTGGCCGTCGCGCTGCCCGGGCACGCTAAGGCAGCGTTCGCTGAGTACATCGAGCAGTATCTAGGACGTCGGGCGCTCAACCGTGGCACTGACATTCTCGAACATCGTCTACACCTGCTGATCCGCCACGCTTATGCTAATCAGGTGCCGTCCGAGCAGCAGGTCTCAGGCTTGTTTCAGACGACTGCCTCGCAAAGTAGAACGTTGATCCGAAACACGCTGTCCAAGTACCGCTTCGATCTCGAAGCTGCCGTGATGGCCACGGTGAAGGTTGTCCTTGAAGCGGCCAGGCACGACGCCGGGCAGTTTCACCTTAGCATCCGCTCGGCCCAGGTTCTCGAAGCCCTCAAGATGCGTCTGGAACAGTTCCATCCGGGGGAGGTGCCTATCGCGCGCACACCCGAGGCCTCGACGTGGATGCTCAGGAGAGCCAGCTACCGCAAGCTTTGCACTGATTTTGGCGCAACTCCGGTTGCAGAGAAATGACCCCGTGACCGATGCCCTGTCAGCCGCCAGCCTGCTGCTGGCCATGATCGCTCTAATCTTCGGAGCTTGGTGGCCGAGCCTCACCCACGCCGCCAGCTTCACGTTCGCTAGGTCCAAGGATAACCGAAAGGAGGAGCGCGGGCCTATCTGCGCGATCTTTTGGGGGCAGGCCGTAACGCTCTCATCCGCGGCAATCGCGGCAGCCTTGATCTTCATGCCGCGCGCAGCGCGGCAAACTAGCGACGCGCTGGCCTGCGGATGCTTCTCGGTGGAAAATCTCAACGATGTTGCAGCCGCGTTCGTCGTTAGCGAAATCCTTTTGTGCCTGATCGCGGTCGCGCTCGTCATCCAGACTGTGCGGATCGCATGGAATCTGGTCGAGTCCTGGCTTTAATCGCTGCAGTCCTCAACCCTGGCTGATCACCCGAGCCACTCTCCGGGCCCTCCGAGCCGCTGGATTCGGCACTGCGGACTGAGGACCCCGCCCAGACCACATTGATCAGGCCCCGCCGGCGAGCCGGTGGGGCCTTCTGTGTTTGATCGGGTGCGTTTGGCTAAGCGCCCTCGGAATCCAGGGACCCTGCAGGGCAAGTCGGTCGGTGATCGAGCTCGCGAGCCTTCACCTCTGCGGGAACGCCGTCTAGCGGCATCGCGGTCGATGGGTAGGTCCAGGCCCACCCTGCACCGCTCAGTTCGGCCCATGCCGCCTTCACCGTGGCGGACGCGGCCATGAGCGGAAGTTGTTGAATGGAGGCGTGGTTCAAGGTGCTGTGCATCCGCTGCAGCCGCCGATAGATTTCGACCAGCTCGGCCAGATCCTCGACCGTGAGCGCCTGCTTTCTCGAGATCCCCTTGTGTCCGCTCATTCGGGCCTCAGCCGAGAGGCTCGGCGTGCGATGCTGGCCAAAGGCCGCTCTCCCCCGGTTCGGCGTATGCCCTCCAGAAAGCCCGGAGCCAGACGCTCAGCTTCCGCAATGGCCACAGACAAGCCCGCACGAAAATCCGCGCCCTGATCGCCACTGGCAGCCTCGGCCAAGCGCCGAATGATGGTGGTGGTTTCGCTCACAGCGGTCTCCACACGAAAGCCGCCGACCCGAGTAAATCGTTACGACGCCGAAGCTTCGGAGTCGATCCAAAGTTCTCTATTTGTTCTATAAAGGTGTGGACGGCTCAAGGGCGGCGCGGATCACTATGGTTTAACCCCTCGGAGCCCGCCAGCCTGCGGCTTGAGCGTCCACTTCGCTACAGAACCACCTCTCGCCATCCGCCTCGTTGATCCTCGTGTTCCCGTATGATCGCGTCCCAGGCACGTGGTAGATGCGCTCACCACTGCGATTAATGTTGCCCTTAATTTGGCAGTCGCACGTTGGAGCGACCTGAGGCGCGGGGGCTGGACGCTGCTGGCGGCGCCATTCCCAAGGCGGAGTGAAGGGGCCCGTGTGAACCCCGACCCTTGCTGCGCGAGCCGACGCCTCGGCCGAGCGATACCGACCATCGCTGTACTGCGTGTACTCAACGGCCCAGCCGTGACCCACCAGCCACGCGCCCATGTCCTCGTCAGCGACGGCGCAGGTCGCGACTGATCGACCATATCGGTCCCGATCCTGCTGTCGGCAGGTCACCGCGCGCTGGCCAACCCAGTCAGAGAGCGCGAGTGCAGACTGCTGACCGCAGCGCCAGGTCTCTGATCCTCGTGTGCAAGTCTGACGGTCCTCGGGCGCATTCACACCCCATATCCGAATGCGTTCCCCCGCGATCTCGATCGTGTCACCGTCGATGACCGACGCACGCCCAGAGTGCGTGGGGACCCCCTCATCCCCAGCCTCATTCCCCGCCCCCACACACGCTGCCAACGACAGTGAGAGGACGGCAAGTGGGGATGTGAGCAGGTTCATGGCCGGCATTGGAGCAGTGGACCCGGTATCTCACAAGGGGAGCGGCGTCGGCGGGAGAAGATCACGGTTGCTCGGTGCTCATGAAGAAGAACGCCCTGAGGAGGGGGCGGGAACGTCGGGGACGAGCTCATTGCGGATGTCCGCGACGTTTGCTTCTGCGAATGCCCCTTATGCGCATTTCCTGAACGCGGGCGGACGAGTGATGGCAGCCGTGCGCCACGAGCGGACATGGGTGACAGAGCGCAAAGCAGACTTGGAAGCGATACGCACTAGCCGATGCTCAGCTCAGACTCGCGCCACCGGTCAGGTAGCGGGAACATTTAAGACGTGGCGGAAGACCTCGCCGTCAAACAAACGTATCGCTAGCGTCTGATCGGCATCATTTGGCTCCGCCAGCACATCCCTGACGATCGCGTCGAAGTCAGGAAGGGCTTGCTGCCCGCCCTGTTCTAGCAGCTGCGCTCGCACCAGGTCGTAAGGCGCACGCCCACAGTGGAAAAGCGCCAGGTGCAACACCGTCGCGATGTACACCGCGTCCATCGCGAACGCGCAGATCAGAGTGTTGCACCACGCCTCCTCATCACCGGGTTGCATCAGCGCTACGGCCAGAAATCGCCAGAACGCCTCCCGAGGCGCTCCCGCATCAGCAAGCGCCTTGCCGTCGTTGAAGTTGGCCAAGCGGTCGAGCGGATCGACCGAAAGCACGGCCGTCCAGCGGCCATCCATTGCGGCCTTCTCCCAGAGCGGATCGAGGGTCCGCGTCGGCCTGTCAAACCGCGGGCCGTATGCCTGCGATAGCCGATGCGAGAACTCGGCCTTTAGGGCGGCCTCGCCGGGGGTGCCAACCGATGCCGTCTGGCTCGCATTCTCATAAAGCTCCGCCGCCCGACTGGGCTCGCCCGCGGCCAGCTGGGCGTCGGCGGTCAAAAGGGCCAGTCGCGGAACCTCTTCGAGGTTGAACGCCTGTTCGTAAGCGCGGGATGCGCTGCGGTATTTTCGGCTCAGGTAAAGACATCCGCCAAGCTCGCCACAGAAGTACGGCGCTTTCGCATACGACGGTCGGAGCTTGAGAGCGCGATTGTAGTGCCTGACCGCTTCTGCAAACCGTCGTCCGCCGCGGAAGACGTTGGCCATCGAATAGTGCAAAGCAGCCTTTGTGGTGGCGTCCTGATCCTCGTCGGCGTCGTCAAGCGCCCTGCGGAACAGGGCGATGCGACTCTCGACATCGCTCTCCGGCAGACCCAGCGAGTGGATGGCGGCCGTGAGGATCAGGAACCCTTCGTCCCGCCCCCGATGAATGCCGGCCCCGCACGCCAGTTCGACGGCGGCTGCAGTGTCGGGCAAGAGCGACAGAGCACCGGCGAGCGCCAAGGACGGCGTGGGAGCTCGATGTCCGGCCGCCACAATGCGGCGCGCCAGACGGTGAGCCGCCGGCTTGAGGCCGAGCTGCCAGAGCAGACGAACGGCAGACCAGGCGAGCGCCGCGAGCAGATCGCTGGGACCCGACCCGTTCTCCTCGACCTCGACGTGTGCAATCCGATCTATTCCGATTACAACTTTGGCCGAGGCTGAACAGATTTGAAGCGTTAACGGACGCGAGGCGTGGCCCCGACCAACGAACCCTAAGGCGCGGAGCCTATCGAACGCTTGCTGGACCGCATAAGAACGCTCCGGGTCCGCGTCTTCGCTCAGAAGCTCCACGGACAGGGGAGCAGTCTCACTGCGCCGGGTCAGAAGTCGAAGTGTTTCTAGGGTCTGGACGATGTGACCCGGCGTTTCGGAGGTCCAACGGTGGCCGGCATCGAACGTGAGAGTCTGGCTGGCGCTATTCGTGTCTGCAGCCGGCGTCTCGAAATCCCACATGAGATAAAAGGAGTCGTCGGCAGCGGCGTAACGAACGATAGCGACGGGTAGATCCAGTAGACGGAAATACTCCAGCTGATCGACATCGAACCGGAGCTTCGTCGCGCGCTTCGGGTCGTCTGTGGCCCGTAGCTGAATGTAGCAGAACAGGCCAGTCGCCTCGCCGCCCTCTGCGAAGATTTCAACCTCCAAGTCCACGCCGTAGTCGCGGCTTCGCTCACGGACCACCCAAGCGGACGGTACGGCTTCGCGAAACCGATTGAGGGAGAGATCCTCAAGTTGATGGGATCGGGGGCGATGGGGCATCACACGAAGATATCCAACTTGACCAAATACACGAATAAGAAGTGGCGGCCCGGACCTTACAAATTCTCGCTGGCCACCGGCGGACTCGGCCACACTTCGCTGCGGCCCACAGCGCTTCCCATCGCGACGACCTGCCTTGGTGCTCGACCACACGCCGAACCCTGAGCTTGCTACGCCCACGTTGCCACCCGGTGCCATCGCGAAATAGGCTTCCGTCGGCGGCCGGCCTTCCCTCCGGCAACGCCGAATGAGGGGGCCATGACCGAACTGACCAGCTATGTGCGGCGCTACACCACGATTTCCGCAGTGATCGACATCCTGCAGCGCAATGAACTGCCGCTGCTCGATCCCCAAACGTGGGATGATCGCAATGACCGCTATTTCATGGACCTCTATAAGCAAAGCCGAAAGCTCGGCGGCCTCTACGGCCTATGCGCGGCGCGCTGCCCCGAAACCTATCATCATTGGAGGGTCTTCACTGGCAGCTCCGACGGTGCTTGCATCGAGATGGATCGGACCAAGCTAGAAGCGGCGCTCAGCGAGATAGAAGGCGTACGCTACGGAGAAGTCGACTATCTGAAGCTGGCGAAGGTTGAGCGCCTGACGCCGGCAGACATGGATCGTCTCCCGTTCCTGAAGCGCGAAGGGTTCGCGGCCGAAAAGGAATATCGGATCATCGCCGAGACAGCTGAGGGCCAAGCGCTGGCGCTGCCGATTGAATTCCCCGTGTCGATGATCAACCGCATCCATCTAAACCCGTGGCTGCCCAAGGCGCTAGCCGATAGCCTGCGCAAGACCCTGCGCTCCATCCCGGGATGCAAGAGCTTAAATATCACTCGCTCGCTGTTGATCGACAGCGGGCGCTGGAAGAACGCGGGAGACACTGTGGCCGGGAGGAAGGCCCCGAAAAAGCTGGTACTGAAGCGAAAGCCGGTCTCGGGGCGCAAGGCCTAACCGCGCCCGCATGAACAGTCGTGTGCTTGTGCCGGTCTATCGAGGTGATTGGCCGACCGCGCCAGCATCGCGCCAAGAGCAACCTTGAGCCGCGGCCGAGGAGCGGACTTGGGCAGCGCCGCGCACGCGGGCCCCGCCGCCCGTTCTGCTTTTTGCACAGGCGCGACCACTTAGGCAGCCAAGACACTAAAGCAGAGCTTCTTCCACATGTGCGCGCAAGGCGCTAGCCTCGCGGCTATGCTCCTTAAAATAGAAATCATTGAGGAAATCGGGCGCTTTGCCAGCCTCAAGCATAAGGCACCGCAGTTTGGCGCGATGTCGCTGGTCTTTGCTCGCAACGGGTACGGTAAGAGCACCTTGTGTTCGGTACTGCGATCTGCAGCGGAACAAGACGGCTCGCTCATCGCCGCACGGAAGCGCCTCGGCTCCGCTGGTGCGTCGCTCGCTCACACGGAGTGGAAGCAACATGGTTCGGTGAAGTTTGCTGGCGGGTTATGGAGCGCCTGCCCTGGCCCCGTGCACATATTCGACGGGGAGTACGTGCACAGAAACCTGCACGTCGCCGAGAGCGTAACGCGCGACAACAAGCGCAGCTTGATCAACGTCATTTTCGGCCATCAGGGCGTCCAGCTTGCGAGGAAGATTTCGGACCTCGACGTGGAACAGCGGAAACTCGCAACCGACCAAGCGACATCGGAGAAGGCGATCAGGACGTTGTGGCCTTCTGTAATTGATGTGGCCAAGTTTGTGGACCACGACACGCCGGCGGACATTGACCAGCAAGTAACGGCAGCAAGGCGAGCACTGGAACTCGCGCAGCAAGCTTCCGCCGTAAAGAGCCGACGCGACTTTGCTGAGCTTAACGTCATGAGCCTCGCCGACTACGAGGCCCTGGCCGCTACAGACGTGGCGTGGATTACGGCGAACACTTCCGATCAGGTGCAGGCCCACATCGAAGCCCACAAGCTGCAGCCTCACGGAGAACGATGGATCAAATATGGGGTTGAGCACATGGAGGGGCCCTCATGCCCCTTCTGCGCGCAGGACACCTCTCACATCGGCATCGTGCAGATCTTCCGCGGATACTTCAGCGAAGCCTACGGTGCACTGACCACCCAACTCGAAGCAGCTCTGAGTGTACTGCGCGAACTCCTCAAAGACGACGGCGGCCTCGCCCACAAGCTTGATGACCACGCCGCCGATCTGACCTTTTGGGGCAGGGTATGCGACGTGAGCGCCGCAGCGCCAATGGATGCTGCCGCGCGCAGCAGGGTTACAACCGCCCTCCAAGCCATCCAAACGCTTCTCGAGCACAAGCTCGCCAACCCCCTGTCGGAACTGCAGGTGGAAAATCGCGAAGGCGTTGCCGCTGCGTTCGCCGAGCTTGGTGCCTACAAGGCGGCGCTGATGTCGTGTGCAGGAGCCATCAATGTAGCGAAAGCCGAAGCAGCGAGCTCAGAAGTCGAAAAGGCGAAGCTGCAGCTCGAGCAGCGCAGAGCCCTGAAGGGGAAGCTCGACGGCGCTCTAAAGGAACAGTGTGAACTTTGGTCAACGCAGCGCAAGCGGCGCAGGGAGATTGAAACTGAAAAAAAGCAAGCTCAGGATGCCCTAAAGGCGTACGTTGGATCTAAGATCGAGACGAAGCAGGCGGCCATCAACGACCTGCTTGAGCTCTTTGGCGCAAGCTTCAAGATTGCCGACACTAAGGCGAGTTTCGTCGGCCGGGAAGCGAATACGGCCTACTCTATAGCCGTCGGGCCGCACTTGGTTGCGGCGGGTGAGCGCGACGACACGAAGCCATCGTTCAACACCATACTGAGCGCCGGAGACAAGTTCACCCTTGCTCTCGCATTCTTCCTGACGCAGGTCGCCGACGATCCACATTTGGCCGACGCCGCGATCATCTTCGATGATCCGTTCAGCAGCCTCGACGCACATCGCGAGTGGGAAACTACCAGTCAGCTCAGGTCGCTCGGACAGAAAGCGTGTCAAGTGATCGTGCTTTCGCACGATCCGCGCTTCCTCGCTCTGATTGAGAAGAATGCCAAGATCCCGGTCGGCACCTACCAAATCACGTGCGACGATCATGGCAAGGGTGAAATTAGGAGCTGGTCTTCCGAGGAAGAACTGCGCGAACTCTACGTTCGGCAGGGTGAGCGGATCAGAGAGTTCGCGAGCGCAGGCAACCTCCTCCCGGGTGCGACTCATGAGGCGCTGGTTAAGGACCTACGACCGTTCGTGGAGGGCTACGTTCGCAATCGTTACCCTGGCCGCTTTGGGAATATGGTCATGCTGGATGGCATGACAGACGAGATCGAGAAGCAGGGGATGAATGACCCCATGTTCCCGCATGTAGCGGATCTTCGCGCACTTAACGAGTACGCCCGAGATAGCATGCACGCAGGTGCGCCGCCCCCCGATCCGCTTGCGCTTCGCGCCCAGTGCACGCGCATCGTGAAAGTCATTGGCTCCTATTAGATCAGACCGACGACGCCCTACCCGCGTCCGCGGAACGGACCCTCGATCCCGCCACCTAGGTCGGGCGCTTCAGCCAAGGGTGGACGCCGTTGAAGGTAGGGCGCCCAAGGAACTCGCCGTCGAGTTTCTTCTCCGCCTTCTTCATTGCCCTCGCCAAGTCGTCTTGATTGAGCTGATAGTGGGCCACGCGCCGAGGGTGACGCTCCGCCATGCCATCCGGAACCCGGAGCCAAGCGTGAGCTCGCCGATCCGCGGACCGGGCCAGCAAGGTCCAAGCCGCATAGGCTCCCTCGTCGGTCTGCGCACTCCAGTAGCGGTCCCACCAGTGCCGCGCCCAGACCTCACGGCGGAGCCACTCGTCAGCGTTCTGCTCGCGGGTCTCTCGCTGCGAAGCGGCCGGACCATCGGGCCAGCCCGTGTTGGTCCGAGCGCTGTCGACGTCGCCATGATAGCCCCTTAGCACCCTCGCCCTTTGCCGTCGCCAAGTCTCAGCCGACTTCTCCTCGTCCTTAATGAACGTCTCAAGCCATCCAGTGGCCCCGCTCACCCGGGACGCCAGTGCCACTTCAAGCAGCCCTTCATCCGTGTTCGTTTCGGCAAGGTCCAGCTGGGTCCATCGCAGCGCTTCCGGGGCCGTCGGCACCCGGTACAGCATCAGGGTCAACAGATTAACGCCGCCGGCACCGATGAAGCGCGTGTGCGCCACCGTCCGCAACGCTTGCCAGAGCCGTCCGCCATCCGCGGGCCGGACGGCCAGAAGGGCTTCGCAAAGGGCGAAGTAGAAGCCTTCGGCTAAGTGCACGCGCCGCCTGAAATCGAGCGAGGGCTGGTCGGCACCGTCGAGCCAGCGAGCTACGGCTGAAGGTGCGTACCTCACGATCGGCGCAAGGTCCTCGGGCCGCAGATCGTGCATGAACAGTGAGGCACCCCCCGCCCGCGCCTCGCGCAGACGCTCCAGGGCCACGGGCACGGCCCGTTCCCGCGCCTCGGACCGCCTCGACCTGTCGAGCGAGGCCCTAAGGTTCGCCGCCGGGCTTCCATGATCCTCTTCCCGGAGCGTCAGGGTGAAGGCCTCGGGGTCGTCGGCGCGCACCTCCTGCGAGATGGTCACATCGGAGCCGAGGTCGGGGGCGCTGCGCCCTTCGAGCGACAAGATCCCATCTAGCAGTTCAGCGGCCAGTTCGGCATCGGACGCTTCGCTCCCGCGCAGGACGACCGCGTGTGGAACGAGCCACGGCGCGATGCGAACGATGAGTTGGTCGAACGGCAGAGCGATCCCTGCTTCCGCCAGAGCGAGCGATCCGAAGTGGTTGCACCAATCGTCTCGACCGGACGCCCACGACCAGTCCTTGCCCAGCAAGTTCCTCCCGAACCTGGCACTGTCAGCCAGCCAGAGCAGCCGACTGGCGACGCCGGCCGCTTCGAAATCGACGTCGAGCGCCTTCTCTTCGAACCAGGCCCAGCTTTCCGTTCCTGGAGCAGCGTCTACAAAGGACAGAGCGCGCACGAGGTCGGCGGCCTTTGGCCCGTCTCCAAAGCGCTCGACCAGTTCATCGACCATTTCCGGCGTTACTGGCACGAGAACGGACGCGAGATCCGTATAGAGCGGTGCGTCGCGGTCCAGCAGGAAGACGACCTGTTCCTTCGCTGGACGGGAGGCGACGTCCGCTAGCAAGGCGCGGCTCCGCGCGAACTCGCTTTCCCCCCCGCCGCGGCCTTCGGGGCCTTCGGCCTCCGCCGCGGGTGTGGCGAGCGCCCTCAGCGTTTCAGGCGTCATGCCGCCAGAAAGGAGAAATTCCGAGGTCGAGCGTGACAGTCCGATCCTACGTTTTTCGGCCTCGCGATTTGCCAGACCATCGAGCTTGCGGCGCACGAGCATCGCGAGGACATCCGGCGCGCCACGAGCCAGCACAGGCGCAAGGTTCTCCCAACTGTTGTCGTCGACAGAGTGCCCGATATACGCGTCGATGGATGACATGTCGTAGTCGGCCGCGGCGGCACGCACTTCGTCGATGAACGAGTCCGGCAGGGTCACGGCTGGATCGATCAAGAACTTCCCGGCCTTCTCCATCCGTTTCCACAGCGGCAGCGTTTTATCCTGCAGCACCGACTCCAGGTGACGGTGCTCCAGTGCGAAGAAGCTGCGGCCCGGGTCGGCCTCATAGTCGTTGGCGTAGTTGAACGCGCGATCCAGTCCCGGATCGGTGTCGGCCGCCACTGCCTCCATGTCCTCATCGCCGGTCAGCCAGAGCAAAAGGGCGGCGATCCTGCCTGCCAATTCAGGATGCACCCCGCCCTCGGCCGCCCGAGCGCCCACGACGTCCGCCAGGGCGTGCAAGGCGTGGGTGGTAGCCTCGGCGTCGATCTCGTTGAAGAGACAGAGCCATTTCAACCCCGACCAGAACTCCTCGCGGCCACGGATCGCCACGGTGAAGGCCGCGGCCAGGAAGACGGGGGCCACCGGCACGAGCGGATAGCCGTCGAGTAGCGTCGGGATGGCGCGCTGCGCATTGTGTTCGACTCGTTCGACAAACTTCAGGTGCTCCCCCAGGACCATGCGGTCGCCGTCAGCATCGGCGCCGATCCGCTTGATGAGCCGGGCTGATCGCGCCTTGTCGGCATCCTCGTTGCGCCGTCCCGGCGGATCCACATCGCGGGACACGGTGCGGAGCCAAGCCTCGCAACGAGCGATCACTTGATCCCGCGACTTCTGATCGTCCCGAGGCATGCGCCGAAGGGCGTCGAGGGCGAGGTTCTGCGCGGGCCCCCAAGTCTGTTCGACCGCGTCGAGCAGGGGCATGCATAAGGCCGGAGCTAGCTGGATGATTTCGCCGCGATGGGTTTCGGGAAGGTTCTGGGACTGGAGCCAGTCCCTGACCAGCAGTCCAAGAAGGTCCGGCTGGCCGCCGAGGTCGCTCTCGAGCAGGATGGAAATGGCCGCGCGAAGGATCTCCGCGCGCTCGTCGATTCCTGAGATCGGATCCAGCCAGACGGTCAGCGCATTGGCCAAGGCGTCGAAACCGTCGGCGGCGCCGACGTCCTGAAGATGGGCCAGAAGTGCGGCACCCAGCGCATGGGCGACGATCACTGGCGACAAGGTCAGGCTCCCGGCCGCGCCATCCGCGGCGAACTGGCCGTCGACGATGTCGCTCAGCCGACGGAAGACGTCGTTCTGGTCCAGGTCCGGCCGCTCGACCATGACGCCGATGGCGTTGAGGTTGTAGCTGCGAATGCCGTCGCGCTGATTGCGTGCTACTCCCGCCAGCCAGAGCCGCCACTCCTGCTCGCTGAGCGATCGGTCCCGCACGCCTAGGGTGTCACGTCCATATTCCCAGAGCAGTCGGTGGACAGTGACCCGCCCGCCGTGGGTCAGCTGGCCGCGCAGTCGGACCACCAGGCTGAACAGGCGCGGCGTTCGGGCGAGTGGGATCAGATCGGGATGAAGGTCGTCCCGCGCCAGCCCATCCAACCTCAGCCGCTGGTCGAACTCGCCACCCGGCGTGTCGTCATAAGGTCCGACGTGCACTTTGTAAGGGGGGATCACCAGTCCCCGCAGGTGTCGCAGCCGTTCGGTGAAATACAAGTTCCGAGTGATTGCGACGGTGCGGATCCGACCAGCGAAATCGGGGTGTTGCAGGGTCTTGAGCAATTCCGTCCAGCGAACCGACGGTTCTTGGTTTAGGCCGTCGAACACTAGGGTCAACACCGGACCCTCTTCCCGTGGCCGAAGCATCAGGCGGTCGAAGCGCAGCCTCCAGTGATTTTGGTCGCGGCTGCGGGTGATCTCATAAAGACGATCGCCGATGAAATGCTTGACCCCGGCGACCGAGATGTCGGTGAGACCGACGGATGCGCCGGAGGGCACCATCACCACGAGGGGCTGTTCGTCGGCCTTGCCAATAATCCACTGGACTGTCGCCCAAGTCTTGCCGACGCCCTCGTTGCCGAGAACAAGAGCCGGAGCGTCGTTGATCGCGGGTCCGGACCACCACCCGTCGAAGGCGTCATTGAGCGTCGTTCGGACGATAGTCGTGGCGACCGCACCGCCCGCTACGTCCTGCCCCAACGTTGCGACCGAGGTCCGCCGGTCGGTCCACACCTCGTTCAGGTTCGCGTGGGTTTGGGCGCGTAGCCTTTCGAAACCCAGATTCCAAGTTTCTATGTCCCGGGTCAGCTGGCCCAGGGCGTCGGCCCCATCCGCCACTAGCGCGCGCGCGAGGTCGCCAGCTTCAGTCCCCACCAAGTCATCGAGAACTGTCGGGGCGGCCGTGCACAGGGCCGCCAAGGCCGGGAAGCCGGCAGGCTTCCAGTCGATCACCACGATCGGTAGGCCGAGCTGGTCGCTCTTGCCGAGGAGATCCTGCTCCAGTTGCTCCGGTGCCTTCTTGGTGGCGGCTAGGAACCACGCCTCAAGCGCGGGGTCGCGGGTCAGGGCATGGTCAATTTCGCCCAGCAGCTCCCGGTCGCTAAGGCTCGTCTCCTCAGCGTAACGCTTGGTCTCGATCCTGAAGCGCCGTCCTTGCCGACCCGCGGGACCGGCGTCGCCGCCATGCTGGAAGCCCGACTTCGCGACCGCGATGCCTAGGCCGAGCCGTTCGGACACCAAGGCGGCGACGACATTCTCGAATGCCCCCGGGTCCAGACCATGAAGAAGCGTCTTCAAACGCGCGAGGCGGTCGGCGATGGTGACGGTAAGAGCGGCGGACATTGAGCCTAGATACGATGGGAAACGCTACTGGACCAGCAGTCGGCGAACGCCGCCGCGCGTTTTCAGCAGGTGTTTCCGATAGGCTCCATCCGGCCGGCTAACATATCCAGCCACCCTTTTGCCAGCAGATGGTCTGACCCTCGCAATATGTCCGGCGAGAGAGCGGCAGGTCACCCCGACGGCGGTCGCGTCCTTACTGGTGACGGCATTCCGAAATCGGTTGGGCCTGTCGGTGGGAGGCTCGGGCGGCGTGCGCGGGCTCTGGCCATGGTCGTCTCTTAGGAAACGATCCGTACGGGGGATGGCGGTCGGTCGTGCGGAGCTTTCCTTCTGCAGGTTCACCAGCCGCTGGATAGTGGCCAGCACCCGTACGGCATCAATTCGGGTCATCAAGGAGGCCGCCGCCCATCTGGCAACGCTGGCAACCGCGCGCGGCGAGCAGAAGTTTCGAACCGCCGCAAGCGAGCCCTTCTAAGACATTATGGGCCAGATCAGCATCGGGTCCGCTTGGGGCTCAAAGCGGCGGTTCGCTGTGTCTGCTCTCCGGCGAATCCCCCTCTCGCCATAAGTGCCTTACACCTAGCTCAAGAACCATATCGCGAAGGTCCGCACGCGTTGAGGATCAAATCTCTGGGCGGGGCAGCCGGCCGGGGATCCGAGGCGCATACAGAAGCCCGTCGTCGTCCTCGTCAATGAGCGCGAGCGCGCAGATGGCGCCAAGCTCTGCCAAAGACCACAAGCCATGGCCTCGGTAGCCTATGATCATGAAGACTAGAGCTCGCCGTTGTTCCTGTCGGGTCTGTACCCAGGACGCGCGATCAATCAGCGAGGGCGACGGCTGGGGCTCCGGGTGGGAATGCCATTCTCCGATGTGGGTGACGTGGCCCTTCGAGCGGCGCCACAGAGACCGGGCATAGGCCTGGTGGCCCTTCGGCGCGCGATGAAAACGTGTTCGCGACCCCCGGTCGTCGGCCTGCGGGCCGGTCATGTCGACGATATGTAGATGGCGTCCACGATAGCTGCCGAGCAGAATGCCGCCGACCTCGTGTCGAAAGCGGGCGTCGGCCGCGATGGTGATCATGCGGGCGAGCACCGACTTCTCCAGCAGCACGGACTGAAGCTCAGTCAACGACGGACCTGTCACAGGCGGGACAGCCCGGCTCGGTGCCCCAGTTCCGGTCTTTCGGCGGGTTGGTGATGTCCAGATTTAGGGCGCGGGTGCGGACCCGCGGGCCCGGATCGGCAGGGTTGGAAGCCCAGTCCAGAACTGCTTGAACCGTGACGGCGGCGGCCATCATGGGCGCTGACGCGGCATAGCGGATATGGGCGCCGTCGCCGCAACTCGCAGATTCGAAAGCGACCTTCACGCCCGGCTTGAGCGGATTGGCCTTGTAGAGCCCGTGAGACGGTCTCAGGCACTTCAGGCAGGCGTGTTTGGGGTCCGTGACGAGGATGGTCTGCACAGCCGCGCCATTGCCGTGGATTGCGGCGTGCAGGATCGGCGGGAAGGTCTCGCCGGCGTGCCGTCTCGACATCGCCTCTTCGTTCAGCCTCAGGGCGACGGGATTAGACCCGGTCGCATCGACGATCAGGTCAAAATAGCGCAACCGGCCCAGCATTTCGAAGACATTGCTCGGGATCGCCGCGACCTTGAGGTCCGGGTGGAGACGTTTGATTTCATCGACGAGTGCGGTCGCCTTGGGCGACCGGACCGCCGATATCGGCAATGTATGGCGCCCGAAGTTAGCTGGGACGAAGACCTCATGGTCGATCAGCGTCATAGGCTTTTCGGCCTGGCCCGCGCCGCAGCGCGCCAGCTCCATGCAGACGCGCGATCCGATCGCGCCCGTCCCGACCACGGCGATCGACAGGCCGATCAGGGGCGAAGCTCCCTCCAACCGCGCGTTGACGAGATCGGGCAGGGCGACGCTGTCCACTGAGGCCCTCGCCATGGTCATCTGGCTCTCATTGTTGGCGATGTAGCGGCTTCTGCGTACCTCAGGCGCCTTTTTGAACGCCTGCGCGTCCACGTGTGGCCAGGTGAAAGCGGCGGAGATGCTGCCGTTCTCGGCAAGCACGACAAGACGACCGTGGTCGATGAGGGCAGGAGCAAGCGCGCGATCAAGAACGCCGTCCTCGTCGATGAACTCGCCAAGCCACAGCCTGAGAGACGCAAGTGTGGCGCCGGGACCGGCACCCTTGCTGGTGTCCAGCGGTCTTGTCGTTCTGACGACCCAGACCGGATGGGTGTCCTCGGTCTTGCCGCCCCAGAGCGGAATGCGGTCAGGCGTCGTCACGATCAGGAACGGCCCGGCCGGCGCGTCCCAGACGCGACCGCGAGCCTGCCCCTCGAACTCTGTGGGCAGGTCGCTGAACAGATAGGTCTTGGGCCCCCAATAGGCGACGAATTCCCGCTGGAGATCGCTGGTCGAAGAGGAGTGGAGGACATCGTTCAGGGTGGACCGGGCGGACTCCAGTACCCTGAGCACCGCACCGCCGGCGTCATAGAGGTCATATTCCTCGACGCCGGCTTCCGCATAGCAGAGCGACCCGGCGCTCATGAGATGGGCGCGGATGCGGTGCCGGACGTCCGGATCTTCGATGAGAACCTTGGGCGGCGCGGTGAAAAGCGGATCCTCTATCTCGATCTGGACCGTGACCGTGGTCTTACCGGACGGAATTGAGCCGCGATACAGGGTGGTCCCTTGGCGCGTCTCCACGAATTCGTAGCCGCGCGACTTGAGCGCCTTATGGATCGCGCCCCAAGATCTGGAGATGAGGTCCGTCACCCCGACGTCTGCGATCCCACCGCGGGCGAAGGCGACTGAGAGGATTCCGTCGAGCGGACCTGGCTGATCGGGGTGAGGGGCGTCACCAAGGCAGGCTGGTCGGGAAGACGATCACCGAAAAGCCCGCGCAGCCGCTCGACGACGTTGAAGGTGCTGGTCTCATTGTTCAGCGCGCGATCAAGTTCGGTGGCGAACGCCCGGGCTTTGAGCTCGAATTGGTTGTGTTCGGTTAGCGTCCAGTGGTCGTTCAGCGCCTTGTCCGCCACGACAGGATTGTAGACCTTCGTCTTAAGCTTCTCGGCGAGCGCCCGGACGACAACAAGCAGGCCGTCGTCATCACGGCCCGGTTGGGGCGGGGTGTTGGCTTCGTCCAGCGCCTGGACCGCACAGACCATCAACACGATGGAGCTGAGCTGGCAGGCCTGCCAGTGTCGATCCCGCCAAGCCTTCAGGTAGCGGGTGACCCGCTTCAAGTCGGTCCAGCTCGAATGCCGGGCAGCCGCATTGAGGAACCACTCTTCAAGCTCGAGCGGATCGGACTGCTCCCAGAAGTCGTCGCGATGGGCGACATAGATCTCGGAGGGGTCGAGGCGGATCTCCTTTGGGCCAGTCCGGATCGTGTCGGCGTCCATCGCATGCACGGATGCCATGCGCATCGCCTTCTCCAGCAACACCATCTTCTCATCCGGGATGGCGTAGATGTTTAGGTCGAGATGCGCCTCAGCGTCGATTTCTACGCGAACGCAGATGCTCTTGCTGTCAATGTGCGTCCAGTTTTCCGCCTGACAGAGCTCGGCGAGGATACGATCGACGATGCGGAACAGCAGGCTGGACGCGATCGCCGGACTGGCGCCGACGATCGACATCGGCACATACATCCCGTCGTCGAGATCGAGTTGCTGCGCCGGACGCGCGGGCCGGTTCAGCGTCCCATAGGTCCAGGAACCCTGCGTCCTGAATTTAGGTGCAAAGGCTATCGAGGTCGGGTCCACATTCGCAGCCCGCAGCGCGACGGCATCTTGGGCCTCCAGATAGGCCCAGGCGCGAGCCAGACCGACCCGCAGGGCATCGCGGACCTTGGCCCTGGCTGAGAGCATCTTTTGCTCCTGCCCGGGGGTCAGCACGAGTTCGCAGCGAAGGCAGGGCCGATCGCCGGGTTGATGGAAGAGCTTGCTTGCGTTGTACCGCATCTTGTTGTCCTGACGCCCGTTCACCATATATGTGGGGCCGGCAGAATGAGGCCGCAAGGGGGCGAAATGCACTCTATTCTGGCTTGGAGGTACTGGCTGCTAATCGCGCTCGTGATCTGCGCCGGCGTCGTCGTTCAGCGGCTATCGAGCGGCGTGGAGCCATTGCAGGCCGCCAAGGATGGCGCGAGCCTGACCGCCGCGATCGCGACGGTGTTCGTATCGACGCCCGTCTGGCGGATTCTCTGGCTGCTCCCTGTGGTGCAGCGCATTGCGCCTCCGCTCGACGGCGAGTGGACCGGTGTCGTCCGATCGAACTGGACGATCATCGAAGCCATGAAGGAGGCGGCAAAACAGTCGGGCGCGGCCGCCATCGATGTGGACGCCATGGCGTCGCAACTTCCTGCCTTGAGAGAGGTGCCCGTCAAGGCCTTCATCAAGAGCAGCTTCTTCAACCTTGAACTCCGGCTGGAGACCGACGTGGACAAGTATCAGGTCTCTTCGCTGAAATCGGTCGAATTCAAGCCCGTCGTCGGCACGACACCGGCGATGCTCAGCTACGTCTTCGAAGGTGAGGTGCTCGATCCGAAACCCGGCGACGTGCCGGCCTTCGACGGTGCGGCCACGCTATGCGTCGAGACCGTCGCGGGCCAGACGACACTTGAAGGAAAAACCTGGACGAACCGCGCCTGGACGCGCGGGTTGAATACAGCAGGCGTGATCCGGCTCCGGCGAGACAAGTCTGACTTCTGGGCCCGGCTCACCTTCGGCCTCGTGAAGCGGTGACAAACAGGGTGTTCGTCTCGCCGACGGCCGGCCTGGGGTGCACGCGCATCCCCTAAGATCAGTTCGTCTCTGAAGCGGCTACCAATCCACGATGCATGGGCGTCCGTTTCCGGGCGGCGACCCAATGTCCGTTGTTGGCGCTGACCCGACATGCAAACGTTGGTCGACGGTGTGATCCCGGTGGTCGATGACGAGCACGCGGCGCACTGGCCGCGGCTTGTTTGAGGCTGAACTAATGACCATCCCGGCGCACTACGACGGATCGTTAATCCAGGCGTCTTTGGCGGAGGCGGACACGCCCGGGTTCAGGGAGCGGCTCGGACCGTTGATTTGCGAGCGACTAAAGTTGGGGGTTGCACCGCCGATGCGGATCGACAGTGAGGTCGGTCTGAAGAAGGGGCGGGTGCGCGTCAGTGATCGGGGAGAGGAGTTCATAGTTGAGTACCTGGCGGTGATTTCCGGAGGACAGGCCATCGTTCCGCACGCGGCGGCAGTCAGGTAGCCACGGCGCAAAACGCTGGTTGATTTTCCCCGAGGCCTGTGCGCCCTTCACCGCCAGGTCGCCGGGGAAAACGGCGCCGGCCCCGAGAGAGGGCGCACTTCGCTTTTTTGGGCGAAGTGTGCCTTCAGAGGGGGCTCCGTTGTGGAGCTTCGCGAAGGCGGAGAGCACAGACGATGACGGAACACATGGATACGCCAGTGGTGGCGATGCGGCCGCCGGGCGAGCTGAAACCGGCGAAGCGCAATGCGCGCACCCACTCCCAGAGACAAATCGCGCAGATCGCCGCTTCGATCCGCGAATTTGGCTTCACCCAGCCGGTGCTGACCGATGACGGGGGGCGGATCGTTGCCGGCCACGGACGGGTGGAGGCAGCCAAATCCCTGGACATGGCTCTGGTGCCGACGTTGCCGCTCTCGCACCTGAGCGAGGATCAGCTGAGGGCCTACGCCCTGGCGGATAACAAGCTCGCGCTGAACGCAGGCTGGGACGAGGAGCTGCTGAAGCTGGAGTTCGCCGAACTTGAGGCGGTAGTCAGCTTCGATCTGGAGGTGACGGGATTCTCCACTGGCGAGATCGATGTGCTGCTGGACCCGCCCTCTGCGAAAGAGGCCAGGCTGGATGAAGCCCCTGAGAAGCGCCGGGCGACCGCGGCGGTGGAGCGGGGTGACGTGTGGACCCTCGGAGCGCACCGTCTGTTGTGCGGTGATGCGCGTGAGCCCGCCGACTTTGAGCGGCTGATGCAGGGAGAGAAGGCCAGGATGGTCTTTTCGGACCCGCCGTACAATGTGCCGATCGATGGCTTTGTCGGCGGGCTTGGCAAGGTGAAGCATGCCGAGTTTGCGATG
>SXGT01899272.1_pt1 | contig 38319 bp, 30 predicted proteins | sample 3176221 | NCBI WGS metagenome assembly SXGT01 (sample SAMN11356862, study PRJNA531348) | freshwater metagenome | isolation source: freshwater sample F1-120 | place: China: Fuxian Lake, Yuxi | collected 2017-12-25 | reverse complement strand
CTCGGCGACTGCGGGTACCTTTCGCGTCGCGGGACATGACGGCTTCAAGGACAGCCTGGCCGTGCGGCAAAACATCGGCTACTTGCCGGAGAACGCGCCGCTCTATCCCGACATGGGTGTCGTCGAGTACCTCAAGTTCTGCTGCGAGGTCCGCAAGATCCCGAGTGGCGAGCGCAAGCGCCGCATCGACACCATGATCCAGCGCACGGGCCTCACGGCCGTCGTTCAGAAGGACATCGGCGAGCTGTCCAAGGGCTATCGCCAGCGCGTCGGCCTCGCGCAAGCCATGATTCACGATCCGCCGCTCCTCATCCTCGACGAGCCGACCTCGGGGCTCGACCCCAATCAGATCGTGGAGATCCGCAAGCTCATCAAGGAGCTCGGGCAGAACCACACCATCATCTTGTCCACGCACAACCTGCCCGAGGTGCAGATGACGTGCTCGCGCATGATCATCATCGCCAACGGCAAGAAGGTGGCCGACGGCACGGCCGAGGAGCTCGAGCGGCAAGGCCTCGACAAGCCGCGCACGCTGCTCACGGTCCGGGGCGCGGACACCGCGCGCGTCCAGGGAGCGCTCCGTGGGCTGCCGGGAGTGACGGACGTGGAGGTCGTCAAGGTCGACGCGGACACGCTGCGCCTCGCGGTGATCTCGGCAGGAGACGGCTCGAGCGCCGCGCTGCCGGAGGCCATCTGGGGCATCGCGAAGGCCGAGGGCTGGACGCTCACGGAGCTTCGCCGCGACGTGATGGACCTCGAGAAAATCTTCCACCAGCTCACGCAGTACTAGCCACATCGGCTGACACAGGGGGATCACGTGGGAAACGTCTGGGCCATTGGCAAGCGCGAGTTCGGGTCATTCTTCAACTCGCCCATCGCCTACATCGCAATCACCGTCTATCTCGCGATCGCGGGCGCCTTGTTCTTCTTCGTCGACGGCTTTTTCGACGACGGGCAGGCCTCCATGCGGCAGTTCTTCGAGCAGGGCCCGTTCCTGTTCGTGTTCCTGCTGCCCGCCATCTCCATGCGGCTCGTGAGCGAGGAGAAGCGCACGGGCTCCATCGAGCTGCTCGTCACGCTCCCCATCCGAGACGTCGAGCTCATCTTGGGCAAGCTGCTCGGGGCCTTCCTGTTCCTGGTCGTGACGGTCCTGCTGACGTTGGTCTACCCCATCGTCATCTCCACGCTCGGACCGCTGGACTGGGGTGCGGTCAAGGGCGGCTACCTCGGCCTGCTGCTCGTCGGCCTCGCCTACCTCGGCATTGGCCTGATGACGAGCTGCTGGACCAAGAACCAGATCGTCGCCTTCATCCTCGCCGTCCTCATCTGCGGCTTGTTCTATGGCGTGGACTCGCTCGTCTCGCTCGTCTCGGAGGGCCTCCGGGACACGTTCGCGATCATGTCGTTCAAGGCCCACTTCACCAACGTCGCCAAGGGCATCCTCGATACGCGTGACGTCCTGTTCTACCTGTCGGTCACGGCCTTCACCGTCACCGTGGGCACGTTCAGCCTCGAGAGCCGGCGCTGGCTGTAAGGAAGCAACACCATGTCAAACACCGTACAACAGCTCGGACAGAAGAAGCTCGCTTCAGGTATCAACGCGGCCGTCATGATCGTGGCCGTATTGGGCCTCGTCGTCGGCGTGAACTGGATCGGCACCTCGAGCTACACGCGCATCGACCTGACGGAGGGGAACATCAATAGCCTTTCGGCCACCTCGGTCGGCGCCGTCGAGAAGATGGCCGATCTCGAGTTCCGACTCTACGTCTCCAAGAAGCTGCCCAAGGTGCTCGCTGGGCCCGCGGGTCCCATCGAGAACGCGCCCCAGCTCGTGATGCAACTCGAGGACAAGCTCGAGGAGTACCAGCGGGCCTCCCAGGGCAAGCTCACCATTCGCGTCATCAGCGACGACCTCCAGACGCAGGCCGGCGCGCTCGGCCTCGCGGAGCTGCGCATCCCCTCGGAGAAGGCGGGCGACGCCGATCCGGAGGCGCTCAACCAGAAGTACTTCATCGGGCTCTCGGTGCACTACCGGACCGTGGAGGAGACCATTCCGGCCATCACGAACCCGCTCAAGTTCGAGTACGACATCACCAAGACGCTCCTGCGACTCCAGGCCAAGCAGGAGGCCTCGGGCGTGCTCAAGGACCTGCTCGACACGGGAAAGCAGCTCAACGAGTCGGTCGAGAAGTGCGTGGAGGCCATCAAGAAGCACGACAAGTCCGAGAAGAAGAAGGACGACGCGGAGGGCGGCATTGTCGAGCAGATCCAGAAGGGTCAGTCGGAGACCAAGGCGCAGATCGACGCGTTCTTTGCCGGCATGCCTCAGATCGAGGCCGCCTGCGGAAAGATCTCCGGGCTCATCAAGGCGCAGCGCGACGTGCTGACCAAGGACGCCGGCGAGGGCGTCAAGGGTCGGGCGCTCAGCAAGGAGCACATGCGCACGCTGCTCGATCGCCTCGCGTGGTTCGACGGCTTCTACGGCGCTTGGCTCGCGAGCCTCGTCAATGGCAAGCAGGACCCCATGTTGCTGGATCGGCTGGTCAAGCTGCTCGAGCACCCCGAGGTCTCTGCCCGAACCGCCGCACTGCGCGTGTTGGCCGGGTGGATCGCGCCGAGCCAAGAGGGTCAGCCACCCATCGCGGCCGGTCCCGCGCTTCAGCAGACGGTCGCGGCCTTGCGTCGTGGGTTGGATGACGCGGAGCCCACGGTCCGCGCGGTGGCGGTGCAGCTCATCGCCCAGGCCGCTGGCGACCAGGCGGGCGAGGAGATCCAGAAGGCGCTCAAGGACGCAGACCCTACCGTCCGTGAGGTGGCCCTCGATCTGGCCATGCAGCTCAAGATCCCGGTCGACGTCTCGGCGCTGGACCCGTTCCTCAAGGACGCGGATTGGCAGGTCCGGCGCATGGCGGCCGCCTACCTCATCGAGAACAAGACCGGCCAGGACCGGCTCAAGGCGCTGCTCGCCGATCCGAACCCCACGGTGAAGTTCGTCGCGGCGTATGGCCTCGCCGAGCTCGGTGACAAGGAGAGCGCCGCCAAGATTCAGGAGGTCATGAACACCATGCCTCCGGGGCAGTTCCGCGAGGTGCTGCGCGAGTCGCTCGAGAAGCTCAACGGCGGTGGTGCCGCTCCGCCCTCGGCACCCGAGGGTGGCGCGCCCGTTCCGTCCGCCCCGCCGTCGCCCGAAGGAGGCGCTCCCGTTCCGTCCGCCCCGCCGTCGCCCGAAGGAGGCGCTCCGCCTGCGACGCCTCCGCCGGGCCCTGCCGCGCCGCAGCCGCCGCGCCCGCCGAAGAAGGCGCAGAAGTCGGCTGGCATGCAGAAGGCCCTCGGTCGAGCCGGTACCGACAAGATCGGCGATATCGGCCTGCCGGATCCGATGGCGGCCCTAAAGACCTTCGAGGACCTCAAGTCCGACATCGGTCAGCTCTACAACACGCTCAAGGACTCGCCGGGCCGTAAGAACATTGGTTTCCTGTGCGGCCACGAGGAGTTCTGCCCGTTCGCCGAGACCGAGTCCAAGATCCCCAAGGAGCTCGCGCAGGCCTTCGAGCAGCAGCCGTTCATGAAGAAGGCCGTCGACGACATCCGGCAGCTCGAAGAGGCTGCCAATCAGACGGCCGAGGCCTTCCGCAACTTTTTCCTGTCACGGGGCTATCGCGTCGTGAAGGTCGAGGCCGGCAAGCGCATCGGCGACGACGTGGACGCCCTCGTCATCTACGGCCCACGGAAGCCGTTCAAGGACATCGATCTCTACGACGTGGACCAGTTCATCATGACTGGCAAGCCCGTCATGTTCCTGCTCAACAACTACGAGGTCGTCGTCAACCAGTGGGATGAAAAGCCGCCGTATCGGCTTACGACGAAGATCCAGTCCACGGACACCAACCTCGATGGCTTCTTCCATCACTTCGGCATCAAGAACGGCAAGGACCTCGTCTTCGAGACGGACAAGTCGCTCAACAACAAGATCAACGCCGTGAGCATCGCCCAGACCAACATCGGCGAGCTGCCCAACAAGGCCACCTACGCCTACCCGGCGTTTCCCATCTTCGAGAAGTTCTCGGCGACCAACCCTCTCGTGTCGGGCTTCTCGCGCATCACCCTGCCGTTCGTCTCGAGCCTCTCGGCCATCGACTCGGGCAACACGGGCCTGTCGGTCGAGCCGCTCATCACCTCGAGCGAGGCGGCGGTCGCCAAGGACAAGGACTTCGTGCTCGACCCGAAGCAGCTGCAGGTGGCCATCGGCACCGAGAAGGTCACGGGTCCCCATCACGTCGCCGTACAGGCCACGGCCAAGTCCGCGTCGAGCTTCTTCGCCGGCAAGCCGCGTCCGGAGCGTCCCAAGGAAGAGGAGAAGCCGCCCAAGGAGGGTGAGCCGCCCCGTCCCCCGAAGAAGGAGGACCCGGAGCGTCCCCAGGTGGACAAGGGGCCCGTCAACATCGTGGTGCTCGGGTCCAACCTCGGCATCGAGAACGTGAGCCCGTCGCGCATCTTGGACGGCTTCAACCTGGGCGCCATCGCGCAGGAGAAGGTGACGGGCCTCGGCGCCGCCGTGCCGTACTTCGTGCGGTTCATCAACGCGCGTGGCCGCTTCATCTGGCCGCAGAACCCCATCCACCTGGGCAACCGCACGCTCACCCAGCTCCCCGGTCAGCAGTCGGAGTTCTGGCAGCAGAGCGTGGACGTCCTGTTTGGCCTGTTCGACTGGATGTCGGGTGACTCAGGCCTCATCGAGATTCGCGGCAAAGAGAAGAAGTTCACCGACCGGCCGCTCAAGGTGATGACCCAGGGCAAGCAGAACGCGGTGAAGTACGGGCTCACGCTGGCCCTGCCGCTGGCGTTCGTGCTGTTCGGCTTCATTCGACTGGGCCTGCGCAAGGCGGGCCGCAAGCGGCTCACCGTTGGCGCCTAGACGCGGTTCAGGAGACCAAGACCCATGAACAAGGCCACTATCGCTGTCGTCGTCCTCGCCGGAGGACTGCTTGGCTACCTCGCGTGGAACAAGTCGAAGGCCACTTCCGAGGCGCACGCCAAGCCCGAGACCGTCGAGGGCTACCTCCCCGACCCGCTCCAGGGCGACTGGCAGAAGCGCAAGGACAACCCCATCCTCTTCCTCAACGAGAAGGAGGAGGACCGCAAGAAGCAGTTTGGCGACGCGCCCTACGACGAGATCGAGCTGACGCGCAAGGGCGCCACCGTCACGTTGAAGAAGGAGGGCGCCGACGAGTGGAAGATGACGGCTCCTGTCACCTCCGAGGTCGAGTCCTATCGCATCAAGCAGATGATCGAGGCCTTCGCGACCGACACGGCGCTCACGCCGGCGCGCGAGGTCAAAGACAAGGCGCTGCTCACGGATTTTGGGCTCGACCCGGCCCACGCGGTCACCGTGACGCTGAAGCAGGGTGGCCAGACCAAGGTCGCGCTCGTCATCGGCGACAAGAAGAAGATCGAGACGGAGGGCGACGATCGCCGGGGCGGGCCCGAGACGTACGACACGTTCGTGATGCTCGCCGGCAAGGACACCCAGATCTATCGGGCGCGACAGAAGGACCTGCGGGGGCCCTTTGAGCTCGAGGTCGGTGAGCTGCGCTCCAAGAAGGTGTTCTCATTCGACAAGACCGACATCGCCAAGATCACGGTCGAAGATCCCAACGCCAAGGAGCCCACGCCCAAGAAGCTCGTCCTAGCGGCCACGTGGGAGGAGCCGCCCGCGCCGGCCGACCCCAACGCCAAGGAGCCCGCGGACCCGACCAAGAAGGACGAGAAGAAGCCCGAGGCCAAAGGCACGTTCACTCTGGCCGAGCCCGCGGTGCCGGGCTTCAAGCTGGGGGATGCGGGTACGTACTGGTCGACCGTGTCGAGCCTGCGCGCGATGGACTTCATGATGGGCGAGAAGCCGCCGGCCGAGGCGGGGCTCACGGCCGACAAGGCCGCCAAGGTCACCATCGAGCTGAAGAAGGCGGGCGAGAAGCCCATCGTGCTGCTCATCGGCGAGGTCAAGGACAAGGACCGCTCGGTCTATGCGCAGATCGAGGGCAAAGATGAGTACCTCACCATCGCCGATTCGATGAAGAAGCAGCTCATCAAGACCATCTCGGAGCTGCGCGACAAGGCCGTGCTGGGCATCGAGAAGGAGGAGTCGGTCACCAAGATCGAGATCACCAATCAGCACGCCAAGGAGGCGCCCATCGTCTTCGCCAAGGTCGGCGACACGTGGGAGCAGCAGGGCCCCACGCCGGCCAAGCCGTCGCAGAAGGAGGTCACGGGCCTCGTGTCGGCGCTCAAGACCTTCCGGGTGACGGACTACCTGGAGCCCGCGCCCACGCCCGAGGAGTCCGGGCTCGGCACACCGACGATGAAGGTCGTGGCCACGGTCGACGGCAAGGTGCTCACGATCCTCTTCGGCTCTGAGAAGGACTCCAAGGCCTACGCGACCGTCGAGGGCTCGGGGATCGTGTTTACGCTCGGGTCGTGGACCAAGGGCAAGTTCGACAAGAAGCCCGAGGACTTCAAGAACAAGACGATGGTCGACGTGGATCCCGGCAAGGTGAAGCACATGGAGCTCGTCCACACGAGCGAAGGCAAAGAGGAGAAGGTCGTCCTTGACCGTGGCGCCGACAACAAGTGGGCCATGGCAGCGCCCAAGATCCTCACGGGCGATTCGGGCCTCAATGAGCCCGCAGTCAACGGGATCGCCACGAACCTCAAGGGCTTGGAGGTCAAAGGCTTCACGACCAAGACGTTGGCGGAGGCGGGCCTCGACAAGCCGGTCTTTACGCTCACGGCCACGCTGGAGGACGGCAGCACCCGCGTCATCAAGGTCTCCGACCTCAAGGACGGCGACGCGCACTTCGTCTCGTTCGTGGGACCGGGCGTCGATGGCGGCGAACAGGCCGTGTTTACGATGGATGCCTGGAAGCTCCAGAACCTACGCAAGAAGGCGGCCGACCTGGAGGCGGGGGACGGCGGCGGCGGCGCCAAGAAGGGGCCGCCCGGCGGTCACGGGCACTAGGCCCGCGTCCACCGGCCCGCTACGCAAACGACGGGCGCACCGTCGCTCGGGCGTACGGCAGCAGCGAGCTCACCATCTCAGACACCATCACGTAGAAGCCCTCGGCGAGCACGTCGACCGGGACGAGGCCGTCCAGGAAGTACCGCTTCATCACTTTGGGTTGCGTGTAGAACTCGAACATCGCGCGGCGCTGGAGGTACATCAGCTCACGGGACGGCAGCGAGTCGCCCGCGAGGATGTTGTCCGCGTCGTTCATGTTGGAGTTGTACCAACCCGAGTACTTCCACGTCGGTTGCCCGTTGACCCGGTGCTTGTAGCGCTCCCAGAGCTCGGAGCCTGGGAAGGGGATCGCGACGTTGAACTTGACGATGTCCGGATCAATTTCCTTGGCGAAGCGAATCGTGGTCTCGATCTGCGCCTTGGTCTCGCCCGGCATGCCCACGACGAACAGTCCGAACGACAAGATGCCGAGCTCGCGCGTCCAGGCGAGCGCCTGGCGGGCCTCGTTGACCTCGGCCTTCTTGCGCATGAGCTTGTTCAAGACCTGATCGTCACCGGACTCGATGCCGTACTGAATGAAGCGCAGGCCGGCCTCCTTCAGGTGCTTGAGCAGGTCGCGGCTCACGAGGTCGACGCGCGTCTCGGTGAACCACACGATCTTCTCGTGCAGCTTGCGCCGGATCATCTCGTCGGCGAAGGCGTGGCCCTGCTTGGGCGAGAGCGGGAAGATGGCGTCGATGAAGCCGAACACGCTCGTGCCATAGGTGGCGTGGACGTACTCGATCTCATTGACCACGGACTCCGGCGTTCGGATGCGGACGCGCTTGTACATGGTGTCCTGGCTACAGAACGTGCAGGCAAACGGGCAGCCGCGCGAGCTCTGGATGGCCAGCGGCTGCGCGCGGGACCGGAGCGGCGTGAGCGACAGCGGGTCCGGCACGTAGCTGTAGCCCTCGAGCAGGTTCCAGGCCGGGTAGGGCAGGCGCTCCAGGTCGATGAGCGCCGGCGTCGAGTTGTGCCGAATCTTCCCCCCGTCCATGCACGTCGTCCCCGGTACATCGACCGGATCCCGACCGTCCCGCAGGCCGCGACACACGGCGAGGATGGCCTCCTCGCCCTCCTCGCGGATCACGATGTCGGCGATCTCGTTCTCCAAGAGATCATTGGGGAAGTACGTCGCGTGAATGTTCCCGGCGAGGATCTTGGTCCGCGGGCGCTTCTGGCGAATCCGACGCGCGGCATCCGCCACGGTCTCCATGACGAAGGTGAGGCACGAGAACCCGACCACGTCAGGCTCGAACGTGTCGACGAGGTGCATCAGGTCGTCGTTGGACGCGTGCAGCGCGTGCTGATCGTAGATGCGGACCTCGAACCCGTCGCGCTCCAGCACGGCGCCCAGGTAGGCGAGCCCCGTGGGTGGCACGGCGGTCGTGAACCGCCAGAAGTTACCGAGGCGCTTGCGGTTGAGGGAGGGATTGACGAGTAAGACCTTCATGGGTGTGGCTCCGGTTCGTCATTACCGCAGCCCAGCGAGACCGGTTCCCTAGCCCGCATCATGCGTGAATGGCGCGATGTTAGCGCCGCGAACGCACGGCTGAGCCGCCGCGGCGCGAAGCGCCGGCATTCACCGACTGAGACGTACTGGTGGTACGGCGAAGGAGGTGAACGGCGGCGCAGGCTTGCGATCGCGGATGTTGACGCGTGACAGTCATGCGTAATGCGGGCTAATCGTGAGACAGGTGCAGCCCGCACTCCTTGGTCTCGGGGTTCTCCCACCACCACCGGCCAGCGCGGGGATCGTCCCCGGGCTTGATCGGTCGGGTGCACGGCTCGCAGCCGATGCTCGGATAACCCTGGTCGTGCAACGCGTTATACGGGATTTTGCGGTCGCGGACGTACTCCCAGACTTGGGCCTCCGACCAATCGGCGAGGGGGCACAGCTTGATGATGCCGCCGTTCGCGTCGTCGACGCTCGCCTTGGCCACGTGCGTGCGCGTGACGCTCTGCTCGCGGCGGAGCCCCGTCACCCACGCATCGACCGCAGCGAGGACACGCCCGAGGGGCTTGACCTTGCGGACGTGGCAGCAGTGCTTCCGATGCTCGGTGGAATCGTAGAAGAGGTTGACTCCGTGTTCGGAGACCATGGACTCGACGTCCGCCGAGTCCGGGAACAAGACCTCGAGCCTGAGCTCATAGCGGTTGCGCAGGCGATCCATGACGTCGTACGTCGCCTGGTGGAGCCGGCCCGTGTCGAGCGTGAAGACGCGCACTCCGGGGCTGAGGCGGGCGGCCATGTCGATGAGCGCCACGTCCTCGACTCCGAAGCTCGACGCGACCGCGATGCGTCCGGCGAAGCGGTCCAGCCCCCATCGGAGCAGGTCTTCGGCTGAGGCGGTCTCGAGTCGGTTGAGCTCGTCGTGAGAAGGGCGCGTGGTCATGGCCCGGATATACCGCGCTCGCGCCGGATTGGAAACGGTTCGCGACGGGTCACGCCGTTCCGGCGCACCAAATGGAAAGAGGAAGACCGGGGCCTTCCTCTTTCGATTCACGGTCTAGATGATCGTCGCGTTCGAGCCGCTCCGGAGAGCCGGAGGCGCCTCGAGTCAGAAGTCACAGGAGCGGGTCGCTACAACACAGCTACACATTCAGCTCGAGCCTACGCCGGAGCCGCTCGATCACGGTCGGTGGAACGTTCAGTTCGAAGGAGCCAGAGATTCAGCGCAACATCAGGGGCCAGGTCAGCACAAGTTCTGCACAGCAGGAGCAACAGCAAAGAACCACATCCGCAGGAGCAGGAGCTTGAACTCAGCACCACTTGAGAACGACATCACTTGTCAGATCCGCAGGAGAAGCGTTCCACCTCCCCGCCGCTGCAAACCCTTAGTGCAGGATGCGGGCCAGCGCCCCGTGAGGGGAGAATGCCCTCTTATTACACGGCGTTGTCGCGCTGGGCCTCGGTGTTCGAAATGAAGGCTGTGACGAGTTGGCGCACCGCCGCTCGACCGCCTGGGGTCTGGGGTTTAGAGTCTCCGGCTACAGGAGGTTGGCGGCGAGCTCGGCGAGCTGCGAACGCTCGCCCTTCGTCAGCGTGACGTGTGAAGCGATCCGCTCACCGCGGAACCGGTTGACCACGTACGTAAGTCCGTTGTTGACCGCGTCGACGTACGGGTTGTCGATTTGGTAGGGGTCCCCCGTGAGCACGACCTTCGTCCCGTCGCCGGCGCGCGTGATGATGGTCTTCACCTCGTGCGGCGTAAGGTTCTGGGCCTCGTCGACGATGAGGTACTGATTCGCGATGCTCCGGCCGCGGATGTAGGTCAGCGGCTCGATCTGGACGATGCCCATGTCCAGCAGCTCCTTGTGGCTCCGACCCTCGCGCTTGTCCTGACGCGACAGGTTCAACAGGAACTCCACGTTGTCGTAGATGGGCTGCATCCATGGGTTGAGCTTCTGCTCCACGTCCCCTGGCAGGTAGCCAATGTCTCGTCCCAACGGGAAGATGGGCCGGCTCACGAGCATCTTGTGATAGGCCTGCGCGTCGGTCGTGCGCGCGAGCCCCGCGGCGATGGCAAGCAGCGTCTTGCCGGTTCCGGCTTTACCGACCAGCGTTACGAGCCGAACGTCGTCACGGCTCAGCGCATCCAGGGCAAACTGCTGCTCCTTGTTGCGCGGCCGGATACCCCAGATGCCCTCGCGCATCCGTGGCAGCAGCGTGGCCTTGTTCTGCGCGACGTCCACGCGCGCGAGCGCCGTGTGGTTGTTCGTCTTCTCGCCGCGCAGCAGCACGTACTCGTTCTCGTAGATGGGGACGTCCACGTTGGGTCGAAACGGCGCGATGACATCCAGCGCGATCTCCGACTTCTCCCAGAGCCCGTCGATGAGCTCTTCGGGCACGAGCAGCTCGAAGTGCCCCGCATAGAGCTCCGAGATGCTGATCTGCTCGCGATCGTAGTCCTCGGCATGGACGCCCGCGGCCTCCGCCCGGATTCGAAGGTTGACGTCCTTCGTGATGAAGACGCACTTCCGGTCCGGCTCTCGCTCCTGGATGTCCAGTGCGGTCGCCAAGATTTGATTGTCAGTGACATGCGAATTCGAGAACTTGAACGGCAGCTGCTTCTCGGTGAAGCCCACGCGCAGCATGCCGCCCTGAGGCATCGGCACGCCCTCGACCAGGTTTCCCTGCTCGCGAAAGCCGTCGATGGTGCGTGAAACCTGGCGAGCGTTGCGGCCGAGCTCCGAGAGGTCCTTCTTGAACTGGTCGAGCTCCTCGATGACGTAGATGGGGATGATGACGTTGTTGTCCTCGAACCCGAACACCGCAGCGGCGTCGTGGAGGAGGACGTTCGTGTCGAGTATGAAGTTCTTGAGCATCGTGCCTCGCGTCTGCGGGTCCGAGGGACGTGACTATCCCCCAGCACCGCGGGTGTCAAGGACGTGCCACATGTGGCAACAGCCAACGCTCCCCGGAGCCCGCGTGGGTCAGTTTCCTTTCATGAGGTTGCGTCGCGAGAAGAGGCCGTCATCGACCGCCGCATCGAACTGGATGTCGTCGAAGCTCAGCACTGACTTGGTGCCCTTGCGCATCTTGTCCTCCATCGTCCACTTCATGGGGTAGTACCGCCCGCCTTTCACCGCCGTGACGCCCTCGCTCGACATGACCTTGAGTAGCTGGCCCGAGGCCGCATAGCGCTCCGTGCGCAGCGGGATGTACGTCTTCTTTCCAACCCACATCTTGCGCTTCGGGTAGGTCACGTCCTCACGCTTGGCGGTCAGCTCCAGCTGCCAGCTGTCCTCTCCGAGCATCGGCTCGCTCCCCAGCACCTTGACGTTGTAATCGTTGAGGAGCGCGCGCGACTCCAGCATGTCCTCGTAGCTGAAGTCCGAGTCCATGACGCTCTGGCGCAGCATGTGCCCCGAGATCGTCACGACCTTCTCTGTTCGCGGGAGGTACATGTAGAGGCTCTTCTGGAGCTTGAGGTACTTCACGCCCTTGTCGCGCGCCGGGCTCTGGAACTCGCTGAACGAGTCGTCCCAGCCGCGGGCCCACATCCGGAGCGTGCGCACGTCCGGCGCAGCACCCGGCTTGTGGCTCGTGAGCGAGCACGTGGCCGTGCGTGTCTTGAACGTCATGTTCTCGTCCATCTTCTTGATGATCTCCTCGCCGGTCTGAGCGGCGGCGAGGGCGGGCACGAGCAGGATCAGCAGCGTGATTCGGGGCATGGCGGGCTCCTTTGGACGATCGCGTCTAGTACGATCGTACTACTCACAGGAAGATAGCACCCGCCGCGCGAAAGGCAAGAGCGGACCGCTAAAACAGGTCCTGTTGACCGGCTGCCGGAGTCTTGGGCCGCGCGTCTCGCAGGCCGAGGTGCTCATAGGCGAGCGAGGTGGCCATCCGACCGCGCGCCGTGCGCTGGAGGAAGCCTTGCTGCAACAGGAACGGCTCGTAGACGTCCTCGAGCGTATCGCGCTCTTCGTTGAGGGCGGCAGAGAGCGTCTCGATGCCGACCGGACCCCCGGCGAACTTCTCGACCAGGCACGCGATGTACTTGCGGTCCATCGTATCGAGGCCGAGCGCGTCGATCTCCAGGCGCTCGAGGGCGTAGGTCGCGATCGGGAGGTCGATCTTGCCGTTGCCCTCGATCTCGGCGAAGTCGCGCACCCGCCGCAGGATCCGGTTGGCGATGCGCGGCGTGCCTCGCGCCCGCCGGGCGATCTCCTTGGCGCCCGCGAGGACGCAGTCGATCCCCAAGATCTCCGCGGAGCGCGTGACGATCGAGGTCAGCTCGTCAGCCGTGTAGAAGTCGAGCTGGGCGTGAAAGCCGAAGCGGTTGCGGAGAGGCGAGGTGAGCAGCCCCGTGCGCGTCGTGGCGCCGACCAGCGTGAAGCGCTGCAAGGGCAGCTTGACGTTGCGCGCATGCGGTCCCTCACCCACGATCAGGTCGAACTGGAAGTCCTCCATCGCCGGGTACAGGTTCTCCTCGACGACCGCATTGAGTCGGTGGATCTCGTCGATGAAGAGGACGTCGCCGTGCTTCAGGTGCGTGAGCAGCCCGGCCAGGTCGCCCTTCTTGTCGAGTGCGGGTCCCGACGTCGTATGCAGGTCCACGCCGAGCTCGTTGGCCACGATATGCGCGAGCGTCGTCTTGCCGAGACCCGGGGGCCCCGCCAGGAGCACGTGGTCGAGCGGCTCATGCCGCTGCTTGGCGGCGCGTACGAACACGCGGAGGTTCGACAGGATCTTCTCCTGACCGACGTACTCCTTGAACTGCTGCGGTCGAAGGTGCCGCTCCTTCTCGGTGTCGTCCTGCCCCGTCGCGGGACTCATGAAGCGCTGACTGGTGTCCGTCATGGGGTCCTCCTCGCCGACCTCGCACGTCCCAGGCTACCGGATGTGCCTCAGCGCTTCACGGAGCAGCGCATCGAAGTCCTTGGGCTGGGCCGGAAGCGCGTCGACTCCGGACATCGCGCGCTCGATCTGCGCCGGCTTGTAGCCCAGGTTCGACAGCGCGCTCGCCACATCGTCGCGCAGCCGCGTGGGCGCACCCTTCGACGGGACCGGCATGGGCGCCATCTTCGCGAAGCGGCCCTTGAGCTCGACCACGATGCGCTCCGCCGTCTTTTTGCCCACGCCCGGGAAGCTCGTCAGCCGCTTGAGGTCGCCCGAGACGACCGCCGCGTGGAGATCCGCCGCCGTGGCCTGCGCGAGGATCCCGAGCGCGACCTTGGGACCGATGCCCGTGACCGTATTGAGCGCGAGGAACACGTCCCGGTCGGCCTCCGTCCCAAAGCCGTACAGCAGCAGCGCGTCCTCTCGCACGTGCGTGTGGATGAGGAGCGTAGCCTCGGTCTCGGTCACGAGCGCGATGAGATCGCGTTCGGCCAGGAAGACGCGATAGCCGACGCCATGGACGTCGAGGACGACGTGGTCGTCTCCGAGCATCCAGACGCGGCCTTTGAGTGCTGCAATCATCCGAGCGCCGCCTTTACCGCCGGGGTGTGGTCATGGTGGCAGTGCGTGATGGCCAACGCCAGCGCGTCGGCGGCATCCTCCGCCGGCACCTCGGGCAGCCCGAGCAGCACCCGCACCATCTGCTGAATCTGGCCCTTCTCCGCGCGGCCCGAGCCCGAGACCGTCTTCTTTACGAGCGCCGGCGAGTACGAGATGACTGCGACACCATGCCGGGCTGCGGCGAGCAACGCCACGCCGCGCGCGTGGCCCAAGATGAGCGCCGACTGCGCGTTCTTTGAAAAAAAGATGTCCTCGATGGCGACGACGGCCGGGTTGAGCTCCGCCATGATCGCGTCGAGGCGATCGGCGATGTGCAGCAGCCGCTCCTCGAGCGGGGCCGCGCGCTTGGCGACGATGAGGCCGTTGTCGAGGTGCCGCAGTCGCGAGCCGGTCCGCTCGACGGCTCCGTAGCCGGTGGTGTGGGTGCCTGGATCGAGCCCGAGGACTCGCATCAGCCGTGACGGGCGCTCAACCGAGCGCCGCGATGGCCGCGTCGGTGAAGTCCGCGTTGTGATAGACGTTTTGAACGTCGTCGTTGTCCTCGAGGTTGTCGATGAGCTTCATCAGCTGCGGCGCATGCGCCTCGGTGACCTCGGTCCGGTTCTGAGCGACGCGGGCGACCTTGGCCTCACGCACCGGCAGCCCGGCCTTGTCGAGAGCGTCTCGCACGGCGTCGAGGCTCGACGGATCGGTCGAAACGATGACGATGCCGTCATCTTCCTCGATGTCGTCGGCCCCCGCCTCGAGCGCGATCTCCATGACCTGATCCTCGCTCACCGGGCCGTCGTCTTCGCCGCCGCCGACGATGATCTGGCCCTTGCGCTCGAACATCCAGGCGACGCTGCCGTCGGTGCCCATCGAGCCGTTCGACTTGGCGAACGCGTAGCGCACCTCACCGACCGTGCGAGTCTTGTTGTCGGTGAGCACCTCGACGAAGACCGCGACACCGCCGGGACCGTAGCCCTCGTATGACGACTCGTCGTAGTCGGCGCCCTCGAGCGCTCCAGTCCCCTTCTTGATCGCTCGCTCGACGTTGTCCTTGGGCATGTTGGCGCCGCGAGACGTGAGCAGCGCGGCGCGAAGGCGCGGGTTGCCCGCCGGATCCCCGCCACCCATGCGGGCCGCGACCGTGATCTCCTTGATGATCTTGGTGAAGATCTTGCCGCGCTTGGCGTCGACGGCCCCCTTCTTGTGCTTGATCGTGCTCCACTTGTTGTGTCCCGACATCGTCACCCTCCCCGGCGGGCAGCTCACACCCGTGCTCGGCGGGCGCGCGTTTAGCACGGGGAGTGCCAAATTGGAACCCCGAAGGCTCATTTTGGGACCGTGGGACCGTCTCATCGCGCACGTCATCGTGGGTGGCGAGGACCCGGTACGGTGGCATGGCGCGTGCGCTCTCTACGGGAGCACCTAACCCGGAGGTCTCATGTGCAACCGCTCAATTCTGCTTCTCTTGGCAGCGCTCTCAGCACTTCTGCCGCGCGTCGTCGTCTCCCTTGGCGGCTTCGAGGACCACGTGCTGTGGGAGGTCCGCGCCGTCTGGGAGCTGTCGCGGCTCTTTTGGTTCTAGCGCTCGCTCCGGCTCTCGGCCGCGCCGAGGAGCCATCGCTCCTGCCGAGCGAGCGCTGGCGTCGCGCGTGGGCGCAGCTGGCCGAGGAGCCGGACGCCACCCGTGTCCAGGCTGCCGTTCGGGCGCACGCCGCTCGGGATAACCTCGACGCGACCCTGAGCCGGAGCCGATGGGCGCACGCGCTGCCTCACCGACTCGACGTCCAGGTCCAACGTCACGACCTCGAGGACTGGCGCTCGACGTTCGTGGGAGATGAACTGGCCGGCTCCTACACGGACCGCACAGGCTCGGGCTCTCGGCTCATGTGGCGCGTGCAGGCCGAGTGGGACCTGTCGCGGCTCGTGTTCAACCCGGACGGCAACCCCCTCGCGCGGATCGCCGAGGATCGTCGCCAGCGCATCGAGCGCCTCGTCGACGAGGTGACCAAGCTCTACCACGAGCGGCGGCGGCTCCAGGTGGCGTTCCTGCTGGGCCCTCCCGGGAGCCTGGTCGAGCAGGCCGCCGCGTGGACGACGATCGCCGAGCTGGGCGCCCGGATCGATGCGGTCACGGGCGGGCTCCTGGCTCGCGCCGCGGTGCGTTGGTGGGAGGCCGTGCCGGCGGCTCAGAACCTCCACCAGACGTCGACGACCGGCCAGACCGGGACCAGGAGAGGCGCCGAGGACGTCAACGCGATGGGGAAGTTGCCGTAGGCCACGCCCACCGAGAGGTGGAGCGTGTCCCAGGCGCGGGTGTACAGCAGCATCGCGGTCGTCTGCCCCACGGCGCGGGCGTTGAACGCCCAGCTTGAGCCGCCCTGGAGCGAGAGCAGGTGGTTGGGCTGAATGACCCAGCCCACGCCGCCCGAGAACGTGAGGTGGTCCTCGGCCGGGAGGAAGTCATGTTGGTAGCCGACCTGGACGGTCAGCAATACGCGCGCTCCCAGATCGAACGTCGTGAGCGTCGAGGTCGCGATTCGCCCGGTGGGTCGCGGGTCTCTCAGCTCGCCGGTCTCCGTGGCGAGGAAGGAGCGGGCGCCATCGGCCTGAACGGCAAAGGTGACACGCTCCGACTCGACGATGCGCCAGCGCAAGCCGCCATTGGGCGTGAGCAGTACCCACAGTACCGGGTGGGTGATGACCATGAGCGAATCGTTGATGCCGTAGACCACTGGCGTGAACACGCCAATCATCCACTGGCCCTGCTCCAGCGTATGCGCGGTCCCATGGATGACGTCGGCCGGGTCGTGCCAGTCGGCTCGCGCCGCCTCGGCCGATGTCATCCACTGGACCGCGACGAGCAGCCCGATCGCTGCCCGCGCGCGGGTCACACCGCGATGCCCTGCGACTGGAGGGCCTTGCGCACGTCCGCCGAGGCGTACCGGGGTCCATCCTCCGTGTCAGTCGCGACGAGCCCGCTGCGCTCGAAGTGGCGCTGCTCCCAAGACGCTAGCAGCAGGACGTCGTCCGCGCTGAGCCAGTCCTCCTCGCGGCGCAGCTTGACGCGCGCGCGGCAGGCCAGGAGGCAGAGCCCCATCGGCGACTGACCAAACTCAGCCCAGTCCGGCTCCACCTGTCGGCCGAGCACCGTCGTGTGCAGGATGGCCAGCACCTCGTCGCAGCGCTTGTCGATGTAGCTCGCGCTGGCGTTGTGGCGCGCACGCGCGAACTCGAACAGCTCATAGAGCTCGACGGCGTAGAAATAGGGAAACTCAGCGACCCCGCGGCGACGGGGCGATTTTTGAACCGTGTACGTTTGATTGGCGATAATCTTGGCCAATCGCTCCATGAACCCGCTCGTGTGGTCGTAGAAGTCCTGGATGGACCCCAGGACCACGTCTTCGGTGAGATCGCGCAGCTTGAGACTCATACGCCGATTGCAGCACGTTCCTTGCACTGCCGCAACGCCTCGTAGACGACGACAGACGCGGCGTTGGCGAGGTTGAGGCTGCGGATCTTGTCGTTGTGTGGGATGCCAAGGAGGCGGTCGTGAAAGCGCGCCTTGACCTCTGGAGGCAGCCCGTCCTCTTCGCGGCCAAAGACGAAGACGTCGTCGGGTCCGAGCGCGACGTCCCACAGCGTCCTCTCGGCGCGTGCGGACAGAAACCAACGGGGGCCCGGCGGAACCATGGTCAGCGCCGCGTCCAGGCTCTCGTGCACGTGCAGCGCGATGTGCGGCCAGTAGTCGAGCCCCGCGCGCTTCAAGTAGCGGTCGTCGAGCGAGAAGCCCAAGGGCCGTACGAGGTGTAGCGGAATGTCGAGTCCCGCGCACAGCCTGCCGATGCTGCCGGTGTTCTGCGGGATCTGCGGGGCGACCAGGACGATCTGCATGCGGCAGCCGACCTACCGCCCGTGCCCCGGGACGAGGAGCCGCGAGCGATAGGTGTCGTAGTTGAATTGCGTGGAGTGCTTCGGGTTGTGGCACGTCACGCAGACCGACTCCGGGACGACGCGCCGGATGGTCGCGGTGTCGCCGTCGTCGGCGTGCCGGCTGCCGGGTCCGTGACACGACTCGCACTGCACGTCGACGAGGCCCTTCATGGCCCCCAGGATGGAGCCGCCCGCCTGCCCGTAGCCCGTGCTATGGCAGCTGACGCACTCAAGGTCGAACGTCTTGCCGTCCTTCTCGAGCGTCTCCCAGGCCAGCGGGTGCCGGTCCTTGGCGATGAAGGCCTGGGTCTGCTCGTGGCACTCGAGGCACTTGGCCTGACCCACGTAGCTCGGAGCCCCGGCCGGAAGCGGAGGCAGGGTGCCCGCGGCCTTGAGGTTGATGGCCTCCAGGTCGGCGTCATAGCGCTTCATGACTGCCGCGATGTCGGGATGCCGCGGGCGGTCCCATAGGATGGCCTGGAGCGCCCAGCCAAGCGAGACCGGCGCGCCCGCGGTCACCGACAGCTCCAGCCGGCCGACGTGGCTGCCCTGGATGTGGGACTGGATGAGGCGCGCCGTGCCCGCCGACTCGACCTCGTCGGTCACGACCGCCTTGAGGTCCTGCCCTGCGGCGACGACGACGTCGATCCCCAGGTCAGCGCGAAAGAGCCGTTTCGTCTCGCGGAGGCCGAGCGAGGACAGTGCGACGATCACGTCGACCTGGGGGCGAAGTACCGTCGCCTCCGCGCGCAGCGCCTCCGCCGGAGAGGTGACGCCGGGCGCCGGAGGCAGCGCGGCCAGGACGCCGACCCGCAACGAATCGACACGGAGCACGAGCGAGCGCTTCAGGAACGTTGACCACGGTGCACCGACGTTGGTCCCGACGAGCGGTAGCGGCAGCGTCTTGACCGAACGTTCGACCCAAGCCGGCCCCGCCGCGAGGTCACTCGGACCCAACGTGGCCGCCTGCACGCCGATTATCCGCAGCGCCTCCGCGAGCGCCTCGACGCGGCGCGTGATCTGGCCTTCGCGCCCGGCCGGGATGCCCTCGTCGTCCAGCAGCAGGTCGCCCGCGTGGAGCAGCGGCAGCTCCGGCTCGCCGGTCCGCAGGACGCCGACGTAGTCACCGATGCGGTCGACGCCGCCGCGCTGCAGGTCGGGAGAACAGCCGCACGGCTTGAGCGCACCACGGAGATCCGAGAAAACGAGGAGCGTCCCCCGAGCCGGACGGTGATCGACCGGAGGTGTCCGACAGCCGGACACGACAGCCCCAGCGAGCCACAGCGCGACGACGGCGCGCGCCCCGCTCAGCGATTGATGACGACGGACTTGCACGCGGCCAGATCCTCGATCGAGGCGCTGGTCTTGCCCTGCGAGCGCGTGGGGTAGGGCTTGATGACCACGAAGTCGAACTTACCGCACATCTTCCCACGGCCTCCGGCCTTGACGCCGTGGCGCTCGCCCTTATCGACGTACACAATGGTCCCCTGCGGCTGCCGCACCGTGGACACGACCCCCGCGGTGATGGGGCCCGTCGTTGGGATGGCCACCGCACCGGTGCCCGCGCACTTGTAGCCCGTGCTGGCGTCGCAGTGCTGGCCTGCCGGGCAGTCGGGGCACTTCGGACCCGCCAACGGCGCACACTTGCCCGACTGGCAGATTTGCCCAGCCGGACAGCCGCCAGCGCATCCCGCCGGCTTCTTGACGCGGCAGATGCCCTTCAAGCCGTCGCAGTACTCATCCTTCTTGCACTTCGGCTTGCACTCCTTGGTCACCTTCTCGCACTGGCGCTCGGTGATGTTGCACTGAAAGCCCTTCTTGCACTCGGGCTGACACGCCTTGATGCACTTGGTGTCCTCGCAGATGAGCCCCTCTTCCTCGTCACACGGTGGATCGCATGTCTTGGGCCGCTCGATGTCCTTGCACTTCCCCGCGACGCACTTCTGGTCCTCGGTGCACGCGGCACACGGGTCGCGAACCGTATACTGGACAAGGGCTTCGTATCCGTGGTTGCCTTCGGTGACCTTGAAGTCCACGTAGTATGACTTATTGGCCTGGACGTCGAACTCCAGCGTGTACACGGGGACCGACGGGTCGACCGACTTCTGGTCCAGCACCCGCGCCGAGTCATCGTAGACGGTGATGGCGCCTTTGAGGTTGTGCTTGGAGAAGGCCGTGCCGACCTTGTACTCGACCTTGGCGCGAGCGTCCTTGAAGTACTTGATCTGCTTGCAGTCGCCGCCGTCGCCGCGACGAAAGTTGAGCTCGTCCTTGACGCCGACGTTGGCGGGCAGCGGCCGCGCCTTGTCGCACGTCTCGTCGCCCTCGCCCTCGTAGGGTCCACAGCCGATCAGCCCCAGCATCGCTAGCGCCAGCAGCGCCTCGCGCCCCCGCGCCATTCGCCCTACCGTCCTCTGCATCGCTCGATCTCCTAACGCCTTCGTCTCGCGCTGTCGCGTCGTGACGGGACACTAGCCACACGGTGCGTGGATCGTCAAGGAAGGCGAGGTCGTGGGCTGGAGCCCGCGGGCCCCAAGAACGATGCAGCGCTAGACGTCGAGGATCTCCTTCTCCTTGGCGGCCACGGCGTCATCGGCGAGCTTGATGTAGCGATCGGTCTTGTCCTGAACGGTCTTGAGCGCCTTCTTGAGGTCGTCCTCGGGCAGGCCATCGACCGTCTTCAGCAGCTCATTGGAGTCGCGTCGTACGTCGCGGATGCGCACCTTGCCGTCCTCGGCCATGCCCTTGACCTGTTTGGCCAGGTCCTTGCGGCGCTCGGCCGTGAGCGGCGGGATGGGCAGCCGCACGAGCTCACCGTCGCTGGAGGGCGTGATCCCGATGCCCGCGGCGATGATCGATTTCTCGATGCCCGAGAGCAGCGCCTTGTCCCACGGCTTGACCGTGATGAGGCGCGGATCGGCGACCGTCAGCGCAGCCACCTGATTGAGCGGCGTGGGCGTGCCGTAGTACTCGACCCGAATGCCGTCTAGCATGGTCAGGTTGGCGCGCCCGGTGCGCACCCGCGACAGCTCCCGCTTCAGCGCGTCGAGCGCCTTGGCCATGGAGTCCTCGCACTCGTCGATGATGTCCTTTACTTCGTCAGCCACGGGGCAGTTCCTTTCTCGGCCAATGCGGCCGTCTTTGGGTGCGACCGCTCATTGGGCCGCGACGATTGGGGCCGGCTCGTCCGAGACGACCGTCCCGATGGCCTCGCCCAGCACGACCCGGCGAATGTTGCCCGGCCGCGTCAGGTTGAACACCAGGATGGGCAGCCCGTTGTCCTTGCACAGCGAGATGGCCGTCGAGTCCATGACGTTGAGCGACTGCGACAGCACGTCGAGGTAGCTCAGCCGGCGGTACATCGCCGCGTCCGGGTGCATCATCGGGTCCTTGTCGTAGACGCCGTCGACCTTCGTGGCCTTGATGATGACGTCCGCGTGGATCTCCATGGCGCGGAGAGCCGCCGCGGTGTCCGTCGTGAAGAACGGGTTGCCCGTCCCACCCGCGAAAATGACGACGCGGCCCTTCTCCAGATGCCGAATCGCACGCCGGCGGATGTAGGGCTCGGCGACCTCGCGCATGTCGATGGCCGTCATGACCCGCGAGAAGACGTCGAGCTTCTCGAGCGCGTCTTGCATGGCCACGCCGTTCATGACCGTCGCGATCATGCCCATGTAGTCCGCAGTCGCGCGATCCATCCCCTGCGCTGACCCGGCGAGGCCGCGAAAGATGTTGCCTCCGCCGAGGACGACGCCGATCTCGACGCCGAACTCACGGACCTCTTTGATCTGATTGGCGATACTCTGCAGCGTGGGGAGGTGGATGCCGTACGGGTCGGGCCCACTCAGCGCCTCACCGGACAGCTTCAGCAGGATGCGCTTGTATACCGGACGCATGGCGCCTCCCGTGCCTGGCCAGCCGAAGCCGAGGGCGCCGCGACTGACCGCTCTGACTGGACCGCTACCGGAGCTACTGCAGTCCGGCTGCGGCGGCCACCTCGGCCGCGAAGTCGTTCGATCGCTTCTCGATGCCCTCGCCCATGGCGTAGCGGGCGAAGCGACGAATGGAGATCTTCTCCCCGGTCTCGCCGACCGTCTCGGCCAGGTAGTCGCCGATGGTCTTGTCCGGGTTCTTGACCCACTTCTGGTCCAGCAGGCAGATCTCCTGGAGCCACTTGTTGAGCTTGCCGGCCACGATCTTCTCGTGCATCGCGGCAGGCTTGCCCTCTTCGGTGACCTGCCCGAGGTAGACGCGCTTCTGGTCCTCGATGAGGTCCGCCGCGACGTCCTCCTTGCGGATGGCGACGGGCGCCATGGCCGCGATCTGAAGCGTGACGTCCTTGACGAAGTTCTGAAACTTCTCGGTCCGCGCGACGAAGTCCGTCTCGCAGTTGACCTCGATCAGCACGCCGATCTTGCCGCCCATGTGGATGTAGCTCGCGACGACGCCCTCGGCGGCGATGCGGCCCTCCTTCTTTTGGATGCTCGCCTTCTTCTTGATGGCGAGGAGTTCCTGCGCCTTGTCGATGCTACCGTCGGCCTCGACGAGCGCGCGCTTGCAGTCCATCATCCCCGCGCCCGTGAGCTCGCGGAGCTCCGCCACCATCTTCGCTGTAACCTCGGCCATGACTTGCTCCCGTAGTGCTTCCGTGTTCGCTTCGACTCGCTCTTAGACGTCGGCCACGAGCGCATCCGCGCCCTCGGCGTCCGCGTCACCCTCGCCGGCATCGACGTCGTCCGCGGCCTTCTTGCCGCGACGCACGACCTCGACCGGCTTCTCGCTGGTCTCGGTGAACTCGCCCTCGCTGGTGAAGGTCTTCTGGAACTCGCTGATCATCGCCTTCGTCGGGACGACGCCCGTCGTGAGGCACGCGTCGGCGATGGACGCCGTGAACAGCTTGATTGACCGAATGGCGTCGTCGTTGCCCGGGATCGGGTAGTCGATGCCCTCCGGGTTGCAGTTTGTATCGCAGACGGCGATAATCGGCAGCTTCAACCGCTGCGCCTCCCGCACGGCGATGTGCTCGCGCGCCGGATCGATGATGAAGATGGCGCCGGGAAGACCAGGCATCTCGCGCACGCCGCCCAGGTTCTTCAGGAGCTTGTTGCGCTCCTTCTCGAACGTGAGGATCTCCTTCTTGGTCAGGCGCTCGACGTTGCCCTCCGCGAGGCTCCGCTCGATCTCCGTGAGGCGATCCAGGCTCTGCTTGAGCGTCTTGAAGTTCGTGAGCATGCCGCCGAGCCACCGAAAGGTGACGTAGGGCATCTTGGCGCGCGAGGCCTCCTCACGGATGACCTCTTGGGCCTGCCGCTTGGTGCCGATGAACAGGATCTGCTGGCCGTTGGCCACCGTCCGCGAGGCGAAGTTGAGCGCGTCCTGGAACAGGCGCATCGTCTTGCCGAGGTTGATGATGTGAACGCCCTCGCGTGCGCCGTAGATGTACGGCTTCATCTTGGGGTTCCATCGACGGGTCTGGTGACCGAAGTGGACGCCTGCCTCGAGCAGGTCGCGCATGGAAATGGTGCTCATGAAAACGTTCTCCGTTTGGCCACCACTCTCCGGGACACCCCCGATCCATCGGGAGCACGGAGCCCATCGTGGAAAGTGTGTGGAATTGATAAGATTTCAGGTCAATCGGGCGCAGGCGAGTTGCCTCCGCCACGATCGGCGGGGGCTTCTATCACCGCTCGGCTCCTCCGCGCAAGCGCGAAGTGGCCCTTTCGCTGTCAACCCGAATCAGAAAGAGGGCTCTCGTTCAGAGTTCTGCGTACTCAATACCCTCGAATCGGTGTTTGACGGGAAGCCGTGGCGATTCACGAAGGATTCTCCGTTTCTAAAAAATGTCGCTTGTAAGCGATTACAGCACGCTTGCGCCGAGTCACGGGCCGGTGGTAGCAGACAGGACGTACCGAATGGTCAGCCTGCTTCGCAACCAAGACTAAGGCCGAGGATCCCTAGGGGGACCTCTTCGTCGTGGTGTCCTGCTTGCGACAGTGATCTGTGTACATGAAATGAAGCGGCGCGTCACTTCAATCTCGCCTCTCGTGCACGTACACGGGAGTCGGGTTGTTTTGGTGTCGCGCCGGCGCATTGGTGCAGGAAGGGGACCGGAGGCGCGCGGGTGGCGCTCCTCCGAAGGGCGGCGTGGCTGGTGGGCCATGTCAACGCCAGAGAATAGCTGCGTCTTAAGAATTTGGTGTACCAGGTATGCATCCGCTGTGGGACAACACGCTCGACTCGATCCGCAGCACTGTCGGCGCGCACGCCTACGAGAGCTGGATCCGACCCATCGTGTGCGAGGAGGTCACTCAGGACGAGATCGTCTTGAAGGTGCCCGATCGCTTCTTTCGCGACTGGCTCCAGTCGCACTACCTCGACGTCCTCGAGAAGGCGGTGCGGGCGCAGGCGGCGCGCGCACTGGCCATTCGCTTCACGACGGAGGGTCTCGTGACGCCGCCGCTCGAGCCGGTCCTGCCGCGGAGCGAGGCGGCGCGGAAGACGGCGACGCACTCCAACGCGCTGCCGCTCGACCCGCGCTATACCTTCGAGTCGTTCGTCGTCGGTCCAAGCAACCAGTTCGCTCATGCGGCCGCCGAGGCGGTGGCCGAGACGCCCGGCAAGGCCTACAACCCGCTCTTCGTCTATGGCGGCGTCGGCCTCGGAAAGACCCACCTGCTCCAGGCGATTGGCAACCGCATCCTGGCGACCCGGCCCAACGCGCAGGTCCAGTACATCGCGTCGGAGACCTACATCAACGACTTCGTCCAGGCCGTCCGCAACGGCAGCACCGACGAGTTCCGCGCGCGCTATCGTCGGTCGTGCGACGTGCTCCTGGTGGACGATGTCCAGTTCCTTGGCGGCAAGGAGCGCACCCAGGTCGAGTTCTTCCACACGTTCAATAGCCTGTACGCAGAGCACAAGCAGATCGTGGTCACGAGCGATCGGCCGCCGCACGAGATCGCCGACCTCGAGGAGCGGCTCAAGAACCGCTTCCAGTTTGGCCTGATCGCCGACGTGCAGCCTCCCGAGCTCGAGACGCGGGTCGCCATCCTCAATACGAAGGCGCAGCGCGAGGGCATCGGCCTCGTCGAGGACGTGGCGCTCTACCTGGCGCAGTTCGTCAAGACCAACGTGCGCGAGCTCGAGGGCATGCTCGTGCGGCTCGCGGCCCATGCGCGCTTCTCGCGCTCGCCCATCGATCTGGCGCTCGCCCGCCACGTGCTCAAGGATCTCGTGCAGGACTCGGGACCCCTCCTGGGCATCCCGCAGATCCAGAAGGTCGTCGCGGGGCACTTCAACGTCACGGTGACCGATCTCAAGGGCAGCCGCCGCCACCGGGCCATCGCACAGCCGCGGATGATCGCGATGTACCTCGCGCGCAAGCACACGCGGTCGAGCTTCCCCGAGATCGGCAAGCGGTTCGGCAATCGCGACCACAGCACCGTCATCTCCGCGGTCAACAAGATCGAGTCGCTCCTCCGCAAGGACGACCACATCCGCCGCGCCGTCACGGACCTGGAGCGCTCGCTTCTAGGTTAGCGTTCGGTGTATCGCGTGTAGATGTAGTCAATCGCCGCCACCTTGGCGTGGCAGTCGGTGCACACCGCCTCGCGCACGGGTAGCTTGGCGTACTCCTCCTCCGCGAAGTTCCGCGTGTACTCGGCCCAAGCCCACTGACCTCCGACCTTGCGCGCGGTCGCCAGCAGCCACGGGAAGCCCTGGCCCTGGCGCGTCGCGAGCTTCACGATCAGGGTCCCGTCCGGGTACGGTGGGCGCAGCGCCTCTTTGGGCACGCCGCAACCGAAGACGTCCTTCGTGCCCACGTGCGGGTCCTCGGGAGTCTGCGGTAGGGGCTCGATGTTGAGCTTGACGCAGTGCTCGAGCGCCAGCGCGTCGCTCGGTGGCGGCTCGCCGCAGCCGACCAGGAGCACTCCGCAGGCTGCGAGCACGAGTCGTCCGAGCATCGCACCATCATGGCGTGCGCCGTGCTTCACCGCTACTCTCGCGCCCATGCGCTCGCCTTCCTCCGTGGTGCTCATCGTCCTCGTCCTCGCCTGGGCGTGCGCGGCGCATGCGGAGCCTCCCGAACGCCCGTGGACGATCGCCGCCTCCGCCGGCGTCTCTGTCTTTCTGAACAGCCAGTCCAAGGTGCCAAGCCAGCTCATGAAGCCCACGGTCCGCCTCGGCGCGACCATCGTGGCGTCTCCTGGGCTGCGCCTCGGCCTCGAGCTCGTCGCCGTGCCGGTCGTCCTCGACGCGTATCGCCTCATTGGGGCCTATGCAGTCGTCGAGGCGTCACTGTACGACGGATCTGTCTATCACCTGCGAGCCGTCGCCGGCGCGGGTGTGGGCACGTGGCCGAAGATCCTCTCGCAGGACCTCCTCACCGGGGCCGCCGCGACGCTTTGGGCGCAGCTCGGCCTGCGCATGGACTGGCGCCTGCACCCGCTCATCTCGCTCGGCCTGGACCTGCTCTCGGAGCACCTCTCGGTCGTTACGCTCAACGGTCGGCTCGCGTTTCACTTCTAGCCCGTGCCCTCACGCGGGTTGCCTCGCCTTGGCGCGGACACCCTGCGCAGTCCCCTCGAATTTTCAACGGATTTTCGACCGTCAGGGCACCTTGACACGGTTTCGGGCGGACCCCTAGAATCTTCCGGTTCGGGACTGCGCCGCGCCGGCCGCGCCGGCCGTGGTGGCTCCGGACCGCGGAACCGCGCCGGACAGCCGCGCGGGCAAAGAGGGGACGTCATGCTTCGTCGGAATGGTCGCTACGTTCATCGTTCGTTGCGTTGTGCGATCGTGGCCTTCTCGGGCGTCCTGTGGGCTCTGCCTGCGTTTGCCGCCGATCCGCCCGCAGCGGACCCGCCTCCGCCCGTCACTCCGCCTCCGCCCCCGCCGTCCACGGAGCCGCCGCCCGACGAGGTGAAGCTCGAGGCGCGGGACGTCAAGAGCGCCGACGAGTACCAGAAGACCATCGACGCGACCCAGGACCTCATCGCCTCGGGCGAGCACGCGGCAGCGCTCGTGCGCCTCGTCGACGTGCTGGACACGGGCGATGACTCGGAGCCCTACTTCGGTGACGCCCAGTTCATGATTGGCGTGACTCTCTACCACCTCGGCCTGTTTCAATCGTCGTACAGCAACTTCGAGAAGGTCCTCGACCTCGATCCCAAGCACCGGCGCTATCCCGAGGTGCTTCCCTGGCTCGTCGCGCTCCACCGGCAGATCCCGGGCGAGACCGCTACGCTGGAGCGCCTCGCGGAGTACAAGGAAGACTTCTACCCGGCGGAGCTCAAAGACGAGGTCTATTACTATGTCGGCCAGTTCCACTACTACCACGGGACGCTGAAAGCGGCGCTGCAGGCGCTCCAGAAGGTCACCGTCGCCAAGGAGGAGTTCTTCCTCAAGGCCCGCTACCTCGAGGGCGTCGTGCATGTCCGCAACAATAACGCCAAGGGCGCCGACAAGTCGTTCAAGGCCATCTTGGCGCACGAGAAGGACAAGGGGCTCAAGTCCGATGAGTCCAAGAAGGTCCACCGCATGGCGCTCCTGGCGCTCGCCCGCATCTACTACACCATCGGCAAGTACGACACGGCCGTCGGCTACTTCGACACCATCCCCGAGTACTCGCACGACTGGCTGGAGAGCCTGCTCGAGGTGAGCTGGGCCTACTTCCAGCTCGACAACTTCGGGCGCTCGCTCGGCAACCTGCACACGTTGAACTCGCCCTACTTCGACGACGAGTACTACCCCGAGGCCATGGTGCTCGAGGCGGTGATCCTCAACCGCACCTGCCACTACGAGGAGGCGCTCCAGAGCATCCAGCGGTTCATCAAGAGCTACCAGCCGCTGTTCAAGGAGCTCGACGAGCAGATGAAGGTCTCGCGCGATCCCAACCAGTTCTACGCTTGGATCGCCCGGCTCGCGACGCAGGGCGCTGACCTCTCGGTGCGCCTCAAGCGCATCTTCAACGCGGCGCTCGCGGACGGGAAGCTCAACCGCAGCTTCCGCTTCATCGTCGCACTCAACCAGGAGATCGAAGGGCTCAAGCGCCTGTCGCAGAACGCGCCGCTCACGCAGTTCTCGGCCGCGCTCATCGCCGATATCTCGCAGGTGCGCTCGTTGGCCGTCGGTGAGACCGGCGCGCTCGCCCGCGGCCGGCTCGAGGGCGTGCTCAAGGACCTGCGCAGTCATCTCGCCGCGGCGCTCAAGGTGCGGTCCGAGGTGCTCATCAGCCAGAAGAACATCATCGACCGGGACACGAAGCTCGCGGCAGGCGAGGTCGAGGACGACTACGAACTCGACGCCGAGCACTTCTACTGGAAGTTCGACGGCGAGTACTGGAAGGACGAGCTCGGCAGCTACACCGTCGGCATCGCGTCACGGTGCCCGGGCGACAAGAAGCCTACGGCCACGCCGGCCAAGCCCGAGCCGCCGAAGGCCGAGCCCCCGAAAGAGGAGCCGCCCAAGGCCGAGCCGCCCAAGGCCGAGCCTCCGAAAGAGGACGCGCCGAAGGCCGATCCCGCGCCTCCGGCCGCTCCGTGACCGTCCGCGCTGAACCTGCACCCGTGATGCCCCGTTTCTCTCGCTGCGACCCGCACGCTCTGGAGCCCTGACATGACCCGACCCTCGTGGCTGCTGCCGCTGTTGTCGCTCTTCCCGCTGCTGGCGAGTCTGCCTGCCGCTGGCGCGCCGCCCGCCAAGGGCAAGCCCCCCAAGACGAGCAAGGATAAGAAGCCTCCCATCGATGACAAGCAACCCAAGGGCATGGGCGTGCAGGTCTTCGAAGAGGACAAGTCCAAGAAGAAGCCCCCCGGCGAGAAGCTCTCCGGGAAGGGCCCCGGCTTCGATCGGACCAAGCTCCAGACCAAGAAGGAGAAGATGTCCGAGGAGAAGCTGGACGCGGCCATCCAGTCCCTCCAGGACGTGCTCGAGATCGACGACGTCACCGATCCCAAGTACCCGGACACGCTGGTCAAGCTCGCGGACATGTACTGGCAGAAGTCGGACCTCTACTTTGATCAGAGCCAGTCGACCGAGATCCTCAAGGCCATCTACGACGCGGAGGAGTCCAAGAACCCGGCGGAGATCCAGCGGGTCAAGGGCCAGCAGGCCGCGCTGCTTGCGACCTGTAACTCGTGGCGGCAGAAGGCCGTCGATACCTACAAGCGGATCGAGAAGGATCACGCCAATTACAAGGACATCGACCAGGTGCTCTACTCGACGGGCTTTCACCTGTCGATGATGGGCAAGCGCGACGAGGGCTACGCGTACTACACGAAGCTGCTGAAGGAGCGGCCGGCGTCGTCGCTCGTGCCCGATACGCTGCTGAATGTCGGCGACTACTTCTTCGGCAAGAACGACTTCGAGACCTCGCTCGCGTTCTACGCCAAGGTCGAGCAGTACGGGGACAGCCACGTGCTCGGCTACAGCCACTACAAGCAGGGGTGGTGCCAGTTCAACCTCGGGGACAAGCCGCTGTCGGTCAAGAAGTTCCTGGACACCATCCGATGGACGGATTCGCCCAAGGGCAAGATGTTCGCGGCGCGCATCGACCTCAAGGCCGAGGCCCAGGTCGACCTCGTGCGCGCCTATTCGTTCTTCGGCGCGCCGGACAAGGCGCTGGGCTTCTTGAAGGGCATCGCGCCCGACATCTACGTCAAGCTCGTTGAGATCCTCGGCCAGATCTACAACGAGGACTCGAACTACACGTCCGCGGTGCGCCTCTTCAAGACGCTCATTGCCGAGGTCGGCGACGACGTGCGCGCGCTCGGCTACCAAAGGCAGATCGTGTACGCAGTCTTCAAGATGGCCGACAAGGAGCGCGTCCAGAAGGAGATCGGCGAGCTGTCCGCCATGCTCGAGAAGTACCTCGGTCGCATGAACGCGGCGACCAAGAAGGACGAGATCGCCGAGCTCGAGTCACTCCTGCGCATCATCGGCACCGACTACCATCGCGAGGCCGAGAAGACGATGGACAAGAAGACGCAGGCCAAGGCGCTCTTCATCTACGAGCAGTACTTGAAGTGGTTCCCCGACGCGAAGAACCACTACACGATGGCGTTCAACGTCGCCGTGCTCGCCTTCCAGATGGGCGAGTACGAGCGCGCGGCCCGGCTGTTCGAGCAGGTCCTCGAGATCAAGCCGGACGGGCCCTTCTCCGCGCAGGCGCTCCACTCGGCGATCCTCTGCTACATGCGCCTCATCTCGGATGAGGCGGCGACCGAGAAGGACGCGGCCAAGGACGCGAGCGTCTACAAGCCGGAGAAGCTCCCTCCGCTCGAGCAGAAGCTCATCACCGCGGGCGAGAAGTTCGTCAAGGTCTCGAAGCCCGGGCAGGAAGATCTAGACACGGTCAAGTACGTCTTGGGTAAGCTGTACTATATTCATAACTACTTCGAGCAATCGATCACGCCGCTGGTCGACCTCTACGAGAACCACAAGGGCTTCTCGCAGATGCAGGAGGCCTCACGGCTCATCTTGTCGGCCCACAACCTCCGGCGGGACATCCGCGGGCTGAACAAGTGGGCGGAGACGTTCTCCAAGGACGCGTCGCTCATGTCGGGCGAGTTCGCTGTCATCGTCAAGGAGATCCTTGCGCTCCGCGACTTCAACGAGTGTCGCCTCATGGAGGGCGACAAGCAGTTCGCCGCTGCGGCCAACTGCTACATGGCCTACTTCCAGAAGTTCCCTGGCTGCACCAAGCAGGGGACCATCGCGCTCGCGAACGCGGCCGTCATGTACCGCGACGCCAAGATGATCGAGAAGGCGCTGCTCGCCTCCGAGAAGCTCTACAATGATTGTTCTAAGGCCGACAACGCGCCCATGGCGCTCTTCAACATCGGCACCATCTACAAAACCATCGCGGTGTACTCCGAGGCGGCCTACTTCTATGAGCTCTACGCCAAGAACCACCCCAAGCACGACGCCGAGCTGCTGAAGAAGGCGCTCGCCCGTGCGGCCACCTACCGGCGCGCGCTCGGGGACTACGACCTCGCCATCAAGGACTACCTCGAGTTCTACAAGCGCTTCCCGCAGGACAAGCGCGCGCCGTTCGTCTTCTTCGAGATCGGCCTCATCTACGAGACGCAGGCCAAGTGGAAGGGCGTCGTCGATCACTTTGCGAAGTACTTGAAGAGCTACGGCAAGAACGCCGAGCTCGGGCAGGTGCTGACCGCGCACACGAAGATGGGCATCGCCTACTGGAAGCAGGGCAAGAAGAAGGAGGCGCTCAAGGAGTTCGCCACCTCCATCGAGGGCTACGTCGCGCACGAGGCCAAGCTCAAGACGGAGAGCAAGCCGCTGGCCATCACCGAGGACGCGGCCGAGGCCGTCGCCACCGCCAAGTTCTACGAGGGCGACGTCATCTTGGAGAACATGAAGGGCGTCAAGCTCCAGCTGCCGCAGAAGGTGTTCCAGGAGCGCCTCGGGCAAAAGATCACGCTGCTCCAAGAGGCCATGAAGAAGATGCTCGAGGTGCAGAACTTCAAGCGGCCCAACTGGGAGATCGCCGCCCTCAACCACATCGGGCAGGCCTACCAGGATCTCTCACAGTCGCTCGAGACCGCGCCCATCCCGAAGAACGTGCCCGAGGAGGTGCGGGTCGAGATCCAGGAGGAGTTCCTCAAGAAGGCCAACGAGATGCGCGAGCAGGCCATCAAGGCCTACCGCATCTGCCTCGAGAAGGCGCGCGAGAACAAGTGGTTCAACGAGCACTCGGACAACGCCGAGAAGAACCTGGCCGCGTTGGACCTCTCCTACAAGTTCACGCGCGAGGTGCGCCCGACGCCTGCGTTCTATCGGCCCAACTCGAACGTTCCCATGCCCAAGGCGGGGCGCGCGTCCAAGACGTTGGAAGAGGCCGTCAAGGCGGTCGCCGGCGCCAAGCCCGACTGGCAGAAGGCCGAGCAGCTGCTGCAGCAGGCGGCCAAGGAGCCCGAGGATCCGGGGCTCGCGCTCTACGATCTGGGCCTGCTGAGCGAGCGCGAGCGCAAGTTCTCGGAGGCGGCCAAGTTTTACGAGGACGCCATCGCCAAGGACCCCAAGATCGCCGATGCGCACGCGCGGCTCGGCATCGTGAAGCAGGCGCTCGGCCAAGGGTCGGAGAAGCCGTACCTCGAGGCGTCGCTACGTTTGGACGTCTCGAACTCGACCGCCAATACGCGCGCGGCGACTGAGGCGATCGCCGCCAAGGAGTACCCCAAGGGCATTGGCCTCATCCGGAAGGCGCTCGTCGGCGACGCGGACAGCATGGACGCCTATCAGAACCTGGCCCGCATCTACTATGAGACCGGGCAGCTCCAGATGGCCAAGCTCGTGTGCGGGCAGGCGCTCGAGATGGATCGCGACAACGCCTCGATGCACAACCTCGCCGGGCTCGTCTGGCTCAAGCTCAACGATGTACGCAAGGCCATCAAGCAGTTCGACGGCGCCGTCAAGGGCGATAGCCGCTTCGTCGAGGGCCACCTGAACCTCGCGTCCACCGTGCTGAACTACGCCGACTTCGACCTCGCGGCCAAGCACTACGACGCCGCCGAGAAGCTCGAGCCCAAGAACCTCGACGCGACGTTGGGCAAGGCGGTCGCGATGCGCGGTCTCAAGAAGTACGACGAGGCGCAGAAGGGCTACGAGTCCATCCTCACGGTCCAGCCGGGCGACGTGGACGTGCGGTACAACCTCTGCCTGCTCCACGGCGAGTACCAGGAGAAGTACGAGGCGGCGCTCAAGCGCTGCGAAGAGTTCGACCAGATGGCCAACCCGAAGCACCCCAAGGCCAAAGAGGTCAAGCAGCGCATCAAGGGCATCAAGCAGACGATCGAGGTGCTCAAGGACATGCCGGCCAAGCCCGCGACGCCGCCGGCGCCCGACGCTCCGAAGGAAGAGAAGGCGCCCGAGTCCAAGTGACCTCGCGTCGCCGGTGGGTCGAGGCGCTCCTGGGCCTCGGCCTCGCCCATCTCGTGATCCTCGTGACGCTGCTCGTCACGGCCCACAACCTCGGCGCCCGCGACGACCTCGGCTACATCAATGGCGGCAAGGTCTTCCGCGCCTCGGGGACCATGTGGTACCACATCCCGGGGCTCGCCGATCTAGGGCTCTCGCCGCAGAACATCGGCGGGCAGATCAACCTGCGCAACAACGAGTTCGCGCTGCTCGAGCGCGACTTCGCCAGCGTCGACCAGATCGACGTCGAGGCGACGCTTGCCCCCGACGCCATGCTCCTCGTGGTGCTCGACCGTCACGGCGAGAACACGTTCTGGGCGGTGCGCTTCTCGACACACGCGCCGGTCGAGGGTCAACCCGACGGGCCAGAAACGCCGTTTGCCAATGCGCTCGTGCGCTTCGATCACAGCCAGGTCACCCAGCGCGTGCCGCTCGACGCGCTCGGCGTTCGCCTGACTCCCGGGGCACACACGATTCAGGTAGCGCTGGGTGGCGGCGTCCTCCGCGCGACCGTCGACGGCGTGGCGGCCGAGGTCCCGTTCGATACCCGCGCGCTGCGGCCGCGTCTGGCGCTCGGCTCGGGCGAGAACAACGTCGCCGTCCATCGCTGGGCCGTCTCGGGGCGCACCCCGGAAGGGCGCGCGGACAGCTACGTGGAGGACTTCTCCCTCGGGCGCACCATTGAGCGCAGCCTGCGTCCGTTGTTTGGCCTCGCCACGTTCTTCTGGTTCCTGCTCATCGTCCTGCCGCTCGCCAAGGTGAGCCTCGAGGCGCGGGTCTCGCCCGTCGAGGTCGCCCGGCACGCGCTCCTGCGCCCGTGGCCACGGCTCGGCTTTGGCGCCGCATGCCTCCTGCCGTTCATGCCCATGCTCCTTCAGTGGGTCCTCGGTGGCCTGTTCGTTGTCTATGTCTGGTTCTCGCTCTGGGACCGGCTTGCGGCCCAGGGGGATCGCGCCTGGCGGGTCCCGAGCACGGACGACGCGCCCACGTGGCGTCCCTGGCTCGTGGGAGCCGGCGCGCTCATCGTGGCGGGCGTGCTGCTGTGGTCTGCGAGCGCCCTACGGAGCGGGCTCCTCGGCACGCCGGCCTCGGAGCCCGACACGCCGGCCGTGCTCCAGGATGCGACCGCGGGTCAACTCGCTCTGGGCCAAGGACGCTCCCTGGCCCCTGGGTCGGGCGATCTGCCTCGCGGTACGCTGCGGTTCGGGGTCGAGCTACGGGAAGGCGAGGTGCTCCGGGTCGATCTCTTGCGCTCCGCTCCGCCGCTCACCGACGTCTATCAGGTCGACCGCAGCCAAGAGAAGGACGACGAGTCTGCCGACGCCGGCCCGAGCCTGCACGACTACGAGATGCAGGCCGTCTCTCTCCTGCTCTCCGCCGACGCCGGCCTGCCCGGCAACCTGCGGCGGTTGCGGAGCGATCGGGTCCATCGCTCGCCCTTCGAGGGGTGGACGGTGCCTCCGGGCCGCCACGAGGTCAGCATCGCGTTCGATGCGCCGCATGCCGTGCTCTCCGTCGACGGCGTCGTGCGCGACTGGCGCGCCGATCTCGAGCCGCTCTTCCGCGTCGGAGCGGTCCAGTTTCTGGCCCTGTCCGAGCGGGTCACCGAGGTGCGGGGCGTGACGCTTGGCGACACCGCCCCCGGCGTCGATGGCGCCCAGACGCGCGACGTGGCCGCTGCGCTGCTCGTCCTGCTCGGCGTCCTGCTCGCCATCCTCGGCGCCGCGCTGCTGGCCGTGCGCCTGCTCGTGCCGCGCTCGTTTGGGGGTCCGTCCGCCGTGGCATTGGCCCTGCGCGTGGCGCGGGCCTTCACGCTGCTCCTGCTCTGGCTCGGGGCGTGGGTGGCGGTCCGGCTGGGGCTCATCGAGCCGTTCGACGAGCTCTCGCTGCTACTTGCCGGCATCGTCGCGACCGGCCACGGCGCATTCAACCTGGCGCAGCTCTTTCGGCACACGGCCAGCGCGCCGCCCCGCTGGGCGCGCCTCCTTCGCCCCATCGTCGCCACGCTCGTCGCGCTCATCGGCTTCGAGGCCAGCGGGCACCTGTTCCCCGACCGCCGCTACAACCTCATGACCCCGTGGCATACCGGCCTCGCCCCGCGCTGGTATTGGGTGCACGATCCGATGGTCCTCCGGCTCAACCCGTGGTTCATCGACCACCGCTTCAAGCGCAACGAGGTCACCGCGGACACGGGAGGTACACGCCGCGTCGCGGTCTTCGGCGGCTCGCAGACCTACGGCTGGGGCATCCCGTCGCTCGATCGTATGGCGTTCTCCGATCAGCTCGAGGTCGCGCTGCACGCGCAAGGGCGCACGGACGTCTCGGTCGTCAACGCCGCCTTCCCGGGGGTGAAGACGGGCACCGGGCTACGTTGGTTCGCCGGCAACCTGCTGCGCTACCGGCCCGATGTCGTTGTCATCAACTTCGTCGTCAACGAGTTCATGAACGTCGACCCGTGGCACGTCTGGAGCGGCGAGACCCCCAACGACCGGCCGCTCGCCCGCACGCTCGGAGGCGCGCTAGTGCGCCGGCTGTTTGGTGACGTCGTCGACTCCCACCTCGGGCAGATCATCCTCGCCGACGTCTATGAGGTCTACGAAATGGAGGCCTACCTCCGCTGGTGGGTGGCGCTCGCGCAGCAGCACCAGATTCGCGTCGTCTTCTCGATTGAACCCACGAACCTCTACGTCGAGACCAGCGGGCGCACGATCATGCGCGAAGAGACCCGGATTGGCGCGGCGCAGAGCATCTATCGCCGGCTCGGCGCAGAGCTCGGCGTTCCGGTCTACGACGTCCTTCCCTTCTTTGCTCGCGACCAGGAGAACCTCTGGTTCTACGACACGATGCACATGAGCCGCCTCGGTCATAAGGTCTTCGCGCGTCACCTCGCCGACGTCGTGGCCGGCGTGCTCCCCGCGCGCGCTCGAGCGCAGCCGTGACCCTGGCCTCCAAGGCGGCTCGCGCGCTGCCGTGGGCTGCGGTCCTCACTCCCGTCTTGTTGGCGCTCCTCTGGTGGCTCGGCCCGCTGACGCTGGAGCTCGAGGCCAACGCGGACACCGAGCGCGACCTGCTGCGCACGTTGGGCTGGGTGGACCATGGGCTCTTCCCGGCCCGCGGCCCGCGGCTGGATCACCTGCCCGCGAGCCTCCCCCGGACCTGGTACGTACTGATGTCGCCGTTTCTGGCCGTCCATCCGAGCGCCACGACCGTGCACCTCGTCCACGCCATCGCCTTCGCCGCCGCGCTCGGCGTGCTCTTGCGTGCCCTCGTGCCCGTCCTCGGCGCGCCCATCACGTTGCTCACCGGCCTCGTGCTCGCGCTGTCTCGCTACTCTGGCGCGATCCTCGCCCAGGTCTGGCACGTTGGGCTGCTGCCGACCGCCGTGCTGCTCGTGCTCGCGGCTCTGGTGCACGTCGCTACGGTCGAGCCTCACCACCAGGGGCGCCACCTGGCGCTGGCGTGGCTCGGCACGCTGCTGGGGCTCCAGGCCCACGTCGTCGCCGCCGCGCTCCTACCGGCCCTCCTCGCGGCGACGGTCACCGTGGCTTGGACGACACTGCCGACGACCCGTGGCCGCCTGCTCGCGCTCACGATTCCCGCGCTGTGCGCGCTCGTCCTGGTGACGACCGTGCTTCGCGAGCTGATGGCCATCGACTTCAACGCGATCGGGCCCGTTCTGGCCCTGCGGAGCGCAGGGCGTGCCGCTCCCGGCGACCTCGCGCAGGTGTCCGTCGAGCTCTTGGGGCCCGCGTTCGTCGCCTCCCTCGCCTCGCGCGTCGTGGGGGCGCTGCTCGTGGCCCTCGCCGTCGGCGCACTCGGGGTCGTGGTCGTGCGTCGCCTCCGGCATGTGCCACTGGCGAGCGCCGCTCCGGTGCCACTGGTCGGGACCGTCGCCTTGGCGGGCGCTCTCGCCGCAGCCGCGCTGGGCGGGCTCGCCGTCACCGTGCGTTATCTCGGCGTCGTCGTGCCCGCGCTGCTGGTGCTGGCGGGCCTCGGGCTAGCGGCCGTCAGCGCGCGCTGGCCTCTCCGTGTCCGTACGGCAGTGCCGCTCGCCTCCAGCGTGGCGCTCCTCCTCGTCGCGCTGCTCGGGCTCTCCGGCGCGGCGTCGCCCCAACGCGTCGTCGCGGCCCCGTCGCTGCGCGAGCAAGAGGCGCTCGCAGTGACCCTGCGCGACCTCGGAGTCGGGCGCTTCGAGCTGGCCGCGGCCACGCATGGCCCCATCTTTGGCGCTCGCTCCGCGCTCATGCTCGCCGCGACCGTCGCCGAGCTCCCCGCGTTTGGGACTGTCGCGCACTCAGGCCTCGTCGTTGCGCCAGACGGCTTCCCGCTACCACCCGATCTTCGCCCGCTGCGAAGGCTCTTGGTCCCCGGTGGACGCACGTGGATGGTCGGCACGAGCGCGCGTGCGGCGACGCTCGGTGCGCGCGCTCGCGTCGAACCCGGAGCGTGCCCGGTGTCGATCCCGTATCGCTGGTCGGCGCTCGACCGCGACGAGCTCGCGCCGTTCGGCATCCCCGCTCCGGTCGATCTGGCCGCGTGCACCTCGCCGAGCGTCGAGGCCACCCTCCACGTGACGCTTCCCGCGGTCACCGAGGCGCGCTCCGGGGTCGTCACCGTGATCGTCGGTTGGTACGACCTCGCGCGTCATGGCCCAGACGGCTGCCGGGTGAGCGCGATGACCGCGTCGGGCGTCACCGTGCCCGTCCACCGTATAGGGGCCGACCTGTTCACCGATCTCGGGGTGTTTCAGCTCGAGCCGGTTCCCGGCCAGGCCACGCACGTGACGATGACACCGTCGAACACGCTCGCCGTCTTGGACGTGTACTGACGCGGACGCGCGCAGGCGGCTCAGTGCCCCTGCACGTGCAGCTCGACGGGCACCGTCGACGTCGGGTGGAGTCGCCCCAGCATGCGATCGAGCTTCTGCTGCACGCCCCGCGGAAGCGGCGGCGGCGGCGGTGGCGACATCCAACGGGGCTCGGCGCGGCCAACCTGCGGTTTGGGACGCGCGTGCATCGGGTACACCGGCAGCGGTGTGACAAACGGCTGCCAGCCGAGCACGACCAGGACACACGGCAGCACGCCCGCAGACCAGCGAATCGTGAGGCGTGAGCCGCGCCGCCACTCGCCCTCGACCCAGTGGGTCGCACCACCACCGCAGGAGAGGACCGGTGGCGGTCCGTGTGCCGCGGCACGCGCGGGGGCTTGCGTGGCGCCCAGCAGTGCAGCGATGGTCAGGGTCATCACGACGAGGAAGGTGCGCGTCATAGTGAGGCGACGCGCGGTCGAAGCCAAAAGTTCACCCCTCGTGTCGTTGTCCAAGCGGTGTGCGCGGCAGCTTCGGCGTCGCCCGACTAGTCGAGCTCGAGCATGCGAAAGCGGTCGCTCGTCTCCGCCGGTGCGGCTGGAGCGGCGGCGGGTGCGGCCTTGGGCG
>SXGT01277522.1_pt1 | contig 38320 bp, 57 predicted proteins | sample 3176221 | NCBI WGS metagenome assembly SXGT01 (sample SAMN11356862, study PRJNA531348) | freshwater metagenome | isolation source: freshwater sample F1-120 | place: China: Fuxian Lake, Yuxi | collected 2017-12-25 | reverse complement strand
TTTTGTGCAAAGGTGTTTTTCTGGTAGGTGGTAATCGCTCGCTCGATCTGCAGCACACCAGATACCACCATCGACGTAGCAATGCCGTATTGCAACAAGCTGTTGCGCTCGGTCCAGATGAACTTTTTACCGGCGCGTGGTGCCAGCAAGCCGGTTAATTGCCCGGTTTGGGTTGGCCTGGCAGGATCGGCGGCTATAAATACCGCGTTACGCGCGCCAAAGGCCGCCGCATACTCCCAAGATGGATGTGGGCAATCAGCATCGATGCCAGCAATAGTTTGGTGTGGGTCATTGCGCAATGCCCCTGCAGTGGTTAATGCGGACAGCGTACCGCGCAAGGCTGAATAACAATGGCCGTAGATTTGCCGACTCCATGACCACCGCCCGGACGCGTCTCCGAATTCCGTGGCGAACGCATCCAGGCTGGCGCTATCCGTGTACGGATGGATCACAAAATCATAGGCGTCATCGCCCATGGCCGTGATGATGCTGGTTAAGGTTGGGTTGGTGGTGCCAGCGGTTAATAAGCCGCTGCCAGAGTAAGCCAACGCCACGCCGCTTGGCAACGCTTCGCCGCCTGCGGTGCCCCGGAAGGAATCCAGAACGGTGATGTCGTTGCCGGTTGCGCCTTTCCATTTGCAGGTTAGCGTGACCACGTTGCTGGCAACGGTAGCCGTGACAGGCAGCGATGTTGCTGAAGCAATGGCCGCACTGATGGCGCTGGCGATGGTGTTAGCGGTATCGGATGCGCTCACGCCGATTTGTACTTTTTGACCGGCAATGTACAGATTGATAGTGCCCGCTGCGGTCGCTGGACCTGTGACCGTGATCGTACCGGTCGCGGCCACGCCTGCACCGGCATCGGCTGCCGCGATACACCAGACTTCTCCGGTTGGATCGGATAAGCGGTACAACGCATGCATGCGGGCCAGCATGGAGCCAATGCCAAACAAGGCGATGGCTTGCGCGGTGGTTGATACCAGATAAGGCGTATTGACTGCGGCATTACCGCCGCTGAGTTTTTGCCCAATCAGCAAGCTGCGCAGGTTTTGTGAGAAATAGCCCGCCTGGCTGTTGTCCATTTCCGCATAAAACAGCGGTACGCGGACGCTGTTGCCAGCCGGAATGTAATTAAATGAAACGCTCATTGCTCAAGCTCCTTGGCATCGGGTGTGAATTCGACAATATCGCCATCGTCCATGCGGCGTTGCCAAAATTGATTCATGACGATTTCGCGCCCGGTTTCGGGCAAAAAACCGCCTCGTTCCGGGTCTGGCACGCGCCGCCCTTCGATGGGTTTGATAAACATGGATTGCTCCGGTTATGGCAGGTTGCCGGTTTTGGGTGATGTAATGGTGTGTTCGATGCGACCATCTGGGCCTGGATAACTGACGTTGGCATCGGCTGCCGGGTCGATATCGTCGACGTTGATGGTTAGGCCGTCGAAGTGTGGCAAGTTGGATAGTTCGATGGCTTGCCAGCCATCTTCCGGCCCTATTTCGCGATACGCGCCAAAGTCGAATTGATACCAAAGCCGGGATCGATCCAGATCCAGCAGGTTGCCGCCTTGGTATTCGATGCCAGCATAGATTGAATCATGGCCCAGGTTATCCGGTTGCCAGCCTAATAAGGCTTGCCACAGCTCGGCGCGGATATCGTCATGTGCGGTATTGATGGCCGCTTGGCCGCGTTCGTCTGGCGTGTTGCTAATGGCGACAATCACGGCGAATGATTCGGTCAAGCCTTGTCGCACATCATTTAAGCTTTTGCGTTCGCCAGGTTGGTCGTCGGTTGGGATGACGAATGCATGCGGTACGGTTAACGTGGTCGTTTCGTCCAGGCGTTTAAACCGCGCCGCACCGGCCACGCGCCCGGCAAAGCTTGGACAGTAGGTTTTTAAATGGGCAATGACGGTATCGATGTTCATAACTTGGTTGCCGCCCGCAGTTCTGCAGCTAGTTCTTTGTCAATTTCTTCAGCCCATTGCACTGCTATGCTGCTCGCGCCTGCCAGTTCTAGGCCGTGCGTGGCGATTTCTGATAGTTTGAAATAATCCATTTCGCTGGCTAAATCGGCCATATAGGCCGCAAGCTTCCGCAGCCGGTAAGCAATTTCTGCTCGGCTGGGTGGCGTTGGGGTTGGTTGGTTCATTGTGCTTGTAAGGCGTTTTTGAGTGCTTGGTGTATCGATGCTCTGATGACGGCTTGTTTATTATCCAGGGCGGCAATCATGAAGTTTTTGCGGGGTTTCAGGCCTCGACTGGTTCCGTAATATAAATAAGCCGGGTAAAAATGCTTACCCATTAGCGGTGTTTTAAAAGGCATGACTTTGACATAGCCTCCAAAGCTTCCAGGTCTGACAGCAATGGATTTGCTCATAACGCCAGAATCATAACCAGGAAAATCACCCCAGTTTGAAATGGCTCTTTTAGCTATTAATCGCCTGGCTTCATTTTTGACTAAAACGCCGCCTTTGCGAATTGCTGATTTTAATTCCTTCTTATTAAAAATAATCTTGTCAAAACCTTCAATCCTGACAACTACATTGTTTTCTTGAGCAGCTGCAACCGTCATGTAATTGCCCCCAACAACTCAACCTCTAACATCGTAAACACATCCGCCCCGCCGACATTAGTAGACCGCTTGACTCTAAACCGCTGGTTTTTGTGCGGATCGTCAATCACAAATTGCCCGGTTAAATCCGTTTCTTTGGTGCCAGGCCCATGCCGCAACCAGATCCGATGCGTAAAGCCTTCGCTGATTTGCTTGGCTCCCCAATACACACCGCCGGATACCGGCTCAATCTTCGCCCAGCGCTTCACGCCCGCGTCAAATTGCTCGGTGATGCCCATGTCGACATTGGCCGCGCTGGTCCAACGGCGGACTGTGACGCGGCTTTTAAGTTCGCCGGGGTCTGGCCAGGTGATGGTTGGCACGATTAATGTTTAATTTAATGTTTTGCTATGATTAAATATTGCATGCTGCCCGATTCTAGCGGTTATAGCACCTGTCGTTTTATTCTGGAATCTACACATAAAAAATATTGATGTAGTGCCTGCTGGAATGGCTATTTTTTCGCTTGATAACAGCCCGCGCCACCCGGATTTTTTAGGTGATAATGCCCCGCTGTTATATACAAATGACTGTAGTTCGATGCCTGCGCCATTAAAAACAACACGCAATGTGGGTATTGGGCAGTCTGCATCCGCTGTCGCTGCGTCAATTTCGAATTCGAACGCCGCCGAGATAATGTCGCCAATGGCAAGTCCGGCGCTTAACGCTATAGATGAAGGCTGATAAATCGCCAACTGATTTGCTGCGGTTGGCGTCCAAACTATTTGCTGCCACTCTCCAGGACCATCGGTTCTGGCCACTTTTGACCCGACAATCGTGCCAAGCCCGGAATTTGTGCTTAGTCCATAGCTTGTGGCCACAGTTCCAGATATGCCTGTGCCTGTAGCTGATTGTGATCCTGCGTTTATTGGGTTAGGGTCTGCCGCCGTTTCATCGGCAACACCAACGGCACAAGCTGAAAATAGGTGATGTTTATTCGGGAAAAATGGAAGTAAAATTTCTGCTGCCGTTTTTGCCATCAAAAATGCGCCTGGCGTTTCTGGGTGCAGGTTATCCGCCATCAAGCTTGTATCATTTGCACCTGTAGTAACCGTTCTATCAAGGCATTGCCAGTGCAGCGGCAATACAACAACGTCAAATAATGACGGAGCAATATTCATCAGCCACGCGTTAAACCTTGCCCATACAGATCTTCGTTGGGTGGTTGTTAAAAAGTAAGATCCACAATTGATGGTATTTGTTATTAATCGGATGCCAGAATTATTAACTTTGCTAAATAATTTTGAATATTCAGTAACTAATGTTTCAAAAGTAGCGCCCGCTATAATGTCATTCACGCTGCACCGAATAGAAATCCAATTTGGATTTTGGCTGATGACTGCGTCTATCCTGTCTTTGTATAACGTCGAGCCAGCTATCGCTCCTGTTCCACTCATGCCGTCAACATAAATAATATCCATAGCCCCCATCATTAGCATATTAGTTAATCTCCATATTGCATACGCATTGTATCCAATAGGTGACGTGGTTGTTGGCATTGATCTCTCGTCATAAGAGTCGCCAAGAATGGCAATCTTATTTTTTTTCACGTCAGAATTGGCGGGCGACCATTTAGCGCCATTGCTTACCATTAAAACATTTCCAGCTTGCGCAATACCACTTCCAAAGCTGCCCGCTGATGGAACGTCGTTTAAAGATTGATAAATAACGACCTCCCTAGTAATAACAGGTGGGCTAGCAGCTACCCCCGCAGGATCTAACTCAACCGATCCATCTGCAATTCGGCGCTGCCAATATTGGTTATCATTTACCAAGCGCCCGCCGATCGGCAGCATGTCGCCATGATCAGGATCGGGCACGCTGAGGCCGTTGAGTGGTTTTACAAATATCATGATGTCCTCGTTACCAAATTCTGTCGTTATCTAAAAGCCGATCCACATAGGGCAAGGGCGTGATTTCGCCGCCGCGTGTGTTGACGTGTTCGCCACGGTGGGCGTATTGGGTTTCGCTGCGCAGCAGCATCCAGGCTTTGATGGTGTAAGGCAGTTCGCCGCTGGAAAAGTTGATGCCGGGTTGGCCCATAAAATGTAAGCCCAGGCCGATATCGTTTAATTCAATGGCGTTGCCGCCCAGCGTGGCGCTGAGCGTGTAAATGCCGGGCGATACGATGGATTGAATGTAATAATCGGTTTTTGGGTTTAATCCGGATGGCAATGAACCGCCGGAATTGCTGAGCCTGATTAATGTGCCAACGGTTAACGCCGGCCAGTTTTTAAAGCTGACAGTGTTGGTGTTGGCATTAAATAGCGCTTGTGCCACATAGCCCGCATAAAAAGCAATTTCAACCGATCCTGTGCCGTCATCAGTCGCTGGCCAGCTGTAACCTGGCGCGGGTTTTAAAAGGGCAACGGAGGAACGGGCATCGAGTTGGTATTGCTCTGGCGGTATGTCTAGCCACTGGCCGTTTTTATCGCGGTAATGTACGGCCACGATGCTGGCAATGGGGCCAAAGTTTATTTTGATCGCCCCGCACGGGAAACCGTTTAACAGCATGCCTAGCTTGGCTGATACAAATTGTTTGCTGCAGATGTTTTCTGCAAACTGCCGGGCTGCGCCCAGGTACATTTCGATCAGGTTGTCATCTTCCGTGATGTCTTGGCGGATATGCTGACGCACGTCGTTGACGTGCAACGGTTCGCACGTGGGTGGCGATAAATACATGGCCATTAGATTTCGACGATTTCGCCGCCGTTATCTAACGCATATTGCACCGCTGCAGGCTCGGCATCGGCCACGCCGCTGGCGACCAAGGATTCAACCTGATCAGCGGGTACGCTGGCCACGTCATTGCATTTTGCACCGGCGTAGTCGACTAGCAGTCGGACGTTGACGCGGTCTTGTGGCGCTGCTTGGTCTTGTGGTGCTGGGTCTTGCGGGTCTTTTTCTTTAGCCATTTTGATCACCAAATAAGCGGGTTAGCGATCCATCCATAAAAAGGTGCCATCCTTGGCAAGGATAGAGCAACGGCGTTAGGTTGCTGAGTTTTGGTAGTATTTAACCGGGTTTGTGCCGGCGTCTAACAGTTTGCCGTCGGCACGCATAAAGCCGATGAAACCTACTTGCAGATAATCGGCATAGCGCTCGGTTAAACGCAGCATGGTGACATCGCGAACAATACGGGCTTTGTATTTATCCAGGCGTCCAAACAACACAGATTTGGCATTGGCGGCCATAACCGGCATGTCTTGGTTGATTTGGTACTGATAGCCCATGATGGTATCTACAGCCGGACCGGAAACAGCCGGCACGAACAATGGCAAGTTGTTGGCATCTTTGATTTTTTTCAAAACTTTTAAAGTGCTATCGTGAAACATCCATTTGCAGCCAGATGCGCGGTAAGCTGGATCTACCGCATGCTCTAAATCAATCAGGTCATCATAAATGATGCTAACAGTTTGCCCGGTTGTACCTACTTTGCCGGATGCTGCTGCAGTTACAATGCCTTGCGGCTGGCTTGAGCCTGTGCCTGTGGTTAAATGCGCATTGACGCCACGGCCCAAGGATTCAGCAAACGCGTCAATAATGGTGCTTTCGTTAAAGGCTGAATCTTGCAAAAACTCATAAGAGATTGGCAAAACCGGCGTGCGGTAGGTGTATGCGCCCAGGTTAGCCACGCCAAACGGGGTTGATGAGTCGTTTGAGCTTTGGGTGTTTTCACCCACAATGGTGGCCACCAAGCTGGTAAAGTTTAAGGTAGGCATCGGCAGGGTTGCGCCGGTATCGGTACGCAATATTTCAGAGACTGCCAGCATGCCGCCCCAGGCTTTCATGGCGACCTCAAGACGATTAAAGAAGTCTTGCGCAACGGTATAGCCACCGGTATTTTGTGTGCCTGAACTTAATGCCCTGATCTCGTTGCTGAGATTGACACGTTTGGCCATAAATTGACGCTGTTCTGGCGTCAGATTTTCCATGCCGCCGCGTAACCAGCTGCGGAAAGTGATGTTTTCATCAATGCCGCTTTCGTGTTGATGGCTTCTTTGCTCGGGATCGGCTTGCTGTCCCGCTACTGTGCCGGTAGATTGGGCCAAGTAGCCTTCGCGTTTTTCCAGTTTTTCAGCAGCGGCTATTCGTGCGTCTATCGCGTCAAGGTCGGCGTCCATTTTGGCCCATTTTTCGGACTCATCCGCATTAAAGCCGCGATTTTCTTTTTCAGCGGCGTCATACATTGCACGCATATCAGCGGCCAGCTTTGATCGTTGTTCGATCAGTTCTTTAAGTTTGCTCATGGCTTTGTTTACCTCGTTGGCATAAAAAAAGCGCCAGAGGCGCCGTAAATGGTTGGTTAAATGTGTTTTTCGATCATGCGCAGGCGGATTTTGTGACGATCCAGACTGGCTTTGTGTTGCTGTTGTTGGTGCTGCCTGTAATCATCTAGCGATCTAACAGCTGCATCGGTTTGCGGGTAGGCTGGATAGGTAACTAATGACACGTCTAATAAGGCCAGATTTGTCAGGGTGCGTACCGCGTAACCGCCTTCACCTTCGCCCCATTCCTGTCCGCCCGGTTTAACACGGAAGCCAAAAGACATTTGATTGATGTCGCCACGCTCCATTGAGATTAATAAATCTCGCGCCACTTGCGTATCTGGCGGCGTGATTTCTATCGCCAGACCTTGCGCATCTTCTGTTAGGCTTAAGGTGCCTGAGCGATTGCGGCCTAGAACAAAATCCGGGTTATGGTTAAAAAGCGCACGAACATCATCACTTTTAATCGCGCCAGCAAACGCTCCAGGCTTGATCGTTTCGCGGAAGCCGCCTAAATTTTCTGACAGCTGGTTAAATACAGCGGCATGACCGACGATGCGAGGCGGCTCTCCCTCTGCTCTGGTTTCTACACGGCAACTATCTAGCACCAGTGTGCGGCGTTCAGTTTGGGCGGATGCTTCAGGCATTTGTGGTATCTCCAGATGGTTTGCCGTCCATAATCGGCGGGTTTTTGGCTAAATTCATGTTGAGCGGGCGCAAGTGGTCGTCGTCGCCCCAGGCAACGGGGTTCATGTCTTCTTTTTCCAGAATGTCGTTAGTGGAAAACGCGCCTATGTTGCGGCCCAGGTTGTAGGCTTCGAATCGTGATCTGTTGTCACCGCGCAGCAAGCCATCAACGATAAATTTAAAAAAGTATTCGGCGCGTTGGTTGGGCGCTATCAGTTTGCGGTTTAGCTCCCGCTCCCAGCGAACTAGCCACGACCGCAGCGAATACATAACAAATTCAAGCGATTGCTGTTCGATGTTGTTGTTGGTGGCTCGCTCCAGATCGCCAATCATGTGCGGCGGGACGTTGAAGATGCGGGCGACTTCGGATACTTGGAATTTTCGGGTTTCCAGCATTTGCGCGTCGTCTGGCGTCATGCTCAGCGACTGCCATTCCATACCCTCTTCTAAAACCATAGGTTTGCCGGCATTGTCTGTGCCGGCATAATTTTCTGAAAATGACTGGCGCAGGTTAACAATGGCTTCCTGGCTAAGCCGGCCAGGGTGTTTTAATGCGCCTGAGCTGCGAACACCGTTATCAAATAACGATATCCCGAATTTTTCAGCGGCCATGGCCAGCCCGATCGCGCCTTTATTGGTTGTAATGGGGCTCAATCCGGTTAAGCCATTAATGCCGAAACCTGGAATATGAAGCACTTTTTCATCAGGCAAAACAGTTGTTGAGCCGTTTTTTAAGCTAATTTTGTGGAATTTGTAGTTGTTTTCAACGTATGGCTGTACGTTGACGGCGTGAATTGGCCAAATGCCGATGATTTCGCCACGGCGATTGGTCTCTATCTCACCGTAAGAGTTTCCATGCAATAGCAATCTGGCCTGCTCGGTTTCGATCCATTGAAAGCTGCTCATGATGCGGTTTGGCTCAGTATGCAGCAACCAGTAAAGCGGGTTTTCGGTTGCTTTGTGCTTGGTTTTGCCCTCAACGCGATATAGCACCAACGGCAGGCTGGCAATGGTTTCTGCAATTAATCGCACGCAAGCCCAAACGGTTGACGCGCTAATAGCCTCTTCAGGCGTGACGCGAACGCCAGCCACTTTGCTACCGTTAAATAGCGATGTTAACCAGGTCGCCGGCCTATCCAGGCTGGTTGTTGGGTTTTCTGGCGACGACCGCCGCTCTAACGACTTAATCACCGACACGCGCTACCCCAAAAACAGCCACCGCCGCCAATATGCTGCCATCAACGATAAACGCCAACGATGGCCGTTCGATATAAAGCCCAGCACCTAGCAGCACAAGGCCGATAACGCCGATTATCTCGCGTGCGTATTGGCTCATAATTTGATAATTCCTCGTGTTTCGTAGATGCTTATTGCGTTGTGTTCAGGGATTACCGCTCTGGCCATCGCGTTAAACAAGGCTGACGCGCCGTCGATTTTGCTGTCGTTGTCTTGTTTGTCTGGCATTTTTCGTTCCGATTTGTATTCGTGCACGATCACGTTGCCGATACACCATGCCATGACCGGGTTACCGTCGTGATGGATACGCCCGGCATCAATAGCCGCTTCCAGTTCGTTGACCGGTATAGTTAAGTGGCTGCCGTGCTGCGGGATCATGACCGGCGTTAATCCGGCCTCGATTAAGTCGCTGCAGATTTGCGCGGCTCCCCAGGGGTCGTGGTCTACCTCTTGGACGTCGAATAGGTGCGAGTCGTCGATGATTTCATCAGTAATGCGGTTAAAGTCTTGCTCAGATCCGTCGCAGACATCTATAAATCCTTGCGTTTGCCAAGCTTGAAACATTGCTTGTAGGACTTTGTTGTCTTGATCGATGATCTGCGACTCGGCAATGTAAAACCGGGTAAACAAATAATAATGCGCCAGGCCGTCTATTTTTTTTGTAAACAGCAGGATCTTGGCGGATAAGTCGCGCTTCTTGGCTAAATCCAATCCGATCCAGCATGATTGGCCGTGGAAATCTTCCAGTTTCATGGTTTTGTCATGGCAGTTTTGCCAGGACAGCACGTTGTAATGTGCGTTTTTCGCGTTGCACCAGATATTGAGGTGCTTGGTTTTAAAGTCGGTTTGATACGCGGCTTTTTGTATCGCGATTTTTAACTGTGCTTTGACGAAATCAGCGCCGACCGAGATCCCGTAATTGGGGTTGGCTTTGATCAGCATCTCTGGGTTGGTCCAGTCGTCGCCATCATCCAGCCCGTAGCAGACTGTAAACAGCTGCGGCCAATCGATCACACCCAGCAGCACATCGGTAGCTGTTTTATCCATGTCAAAGCAGGGCGAAAACAGGTTTTTTCCGGCGGTGGTGATGATCACCATCAGCGGCTGCTGTCTCGCGCCCATACCTGTAATCATGGTTTGATACAGGTTGTCGCTGTCGTGTTCGTGGTATTCGTCAACGATGGCGCAGGACGGGTTTCCGCCGTCGCCAGGATCACCAATCAGCGGCTGCATAATAGAGCCATCTGGCTTGGTGATAGATTTTGCTTTTTCGTCCAGGCCGTAGGCTTTTTTTAGAGCCGGTACGTTCCTGACTATTTGCATTGCTGGGTCGTAAACTTTTTTAGCCTGATCTAATGTCGTGGCACCGCAAAGCACTTCCGCGCCGGCCTCGCCGTCAGCACAAAGCATGTAAAGACCAATCCCCGCAGCGAGCAATGATTTGCCGTTTTTGCGTGGGATGCGTAGGTAAACTACGCTAAACCGGCGCAGTTCCGTGGCCTTGGTTATCCATCCGAAGATGTTGGCTATGATGAATTTTTGCCAGGGCTGCAACTGGATCAATCTATTTTTTCCCAGCTGTGAAGCTAGATGCCCTTTAACGTGCGGCAGCATTTCTATGAATGCTATGGCTTTGTAGGCCTTTTTAAAATCAAAACGGTATTCGCAATCCGGATCCGATAAGCTGCGCTGATAATCGGTTAAGAACTTTTGGCAAGCTGCTTTTTCTTCGCGGCATGCGGGTTTGCTGCCATCGACAACCGCTTTTGCATAGCTTGCAACGTCTTGAAACCAGGTTGACTGCTCGCCAAATCGTGAATCATCGCGTGGCGCGCTCGAGCTCTGCGAATCCATTTTCAATTAAGTCCGTCTGGACGAATTTCAATTGACGCTCTGCGGCGGGAGTCAATCCAAAATCGCCGGTATAGCGAGCCAGCATTCGGCGGTTTTCGTTAAGCTGGGCAACGCGTGGATCGGCTTTTTTCTGGTCGCCATTTCGCCCGCTGATGTAGTAATATTCTTTGCCGGGGTTGTCTCTAAAATACTGGACGATCTTCCCAATGCTGGAAACGACTCGGCAGTATTCAATCAGCGTGTGCTTGTACCAGGGTTGCAGGCGATTATTTTTGGCTAGCCAGGGCATAATCTCATCCCAGACGCGAAGCTCTTCGGCATCTAGCTCGAATGTTGGTCGCAGGTCGGCGGCTTTGGCGTAGTCGTCTGCGCTGGGGTTATCAAACGTCTCCAGCGGCTGTGCTTTTGCCTTTTTTGCCATAAATACCCAAAAAAAAAGCCCTACTGGTTAAAACCATTGGGCTTTTTCTATTCAAAAATTCCTAAATAAAAATCTAGCTGGCTAACGGGTCACGAATGGTTGTGTTTTTGACATTTGCCCCCCCCTAGCCCCACCGGCCATCCTCTTGGGCTGTCTTGACATCGTGGCATGGCTTACATAAGCTTTGCCAATTTGAACGATCCCAAAACAACGACTGATCGCCTTTGTGTGGCTTGACATGGTCGACAACAGACGCCGCCGTTACATGCCCTGATGATTCGCATCTAACGCACAACGGATGATTGATCAGCCATACATTCCTGGCTGTCCGCCATTTGCTACCGTAACCGCGCTCAGCTGTTTTGCCCTTGCGGCTTTCAATCTCTTTCTTGATCAATATTGCGTGTTGATCACAACGCCCTGTTTCCGTTAACTCTCGACACCCAGGATGGTTGCAAGGCCGTTTAATCACCCTTCAGCCGCTGCCCAATAGCCCGGCTGTTTTTTACGCTGAAATACAGATTAGTCAGATAAGTCATGATCGCAATCATCGCGGCGACGCCCGCAGCGTTGGTGTTCAAGAACTGCCAAAACTCATTCAGGATTAAGCCGAGGCTTGTTAAGTAGCTTAAAAAGCTGGCTGTCTCACTCATGGGATGATTCATGTTATCGCTGTCACTCGGTAGCATAAGGCACCCAAAAAACAAAAAAACATTGGGCATAAAAAGGCCCGCTCCGTTACCGGGCAGGCCTCTTGCAATTATGGGAAATTACATACTAAAACTGTCACACTGTCAAACGTTTTTAAAAATTAATCCCAGCATCGCTGCAAACCTGCATGCTGACAGCCCGAGATATATCAGCGTCCAGAGCCTGCACCATCGCCAGCACTCGACCGTACCGATCACGCCAACGGCGTCTAAATGTCTCAGGATGCAGATCCAGCCTGCTAGCGATAGACCTTTCGGACATCAACACATGACCAGATCCGCCGCATTTAGGGCATGTCTTAGCCGATACAAACCCAACCCCGTTACAACGCTTGCACACCATAGGCGATACAACCTCCGTCACTGGTAAGTCAGCCATCAAGACCCTGGTCATATCGTCATCGCCACCAAACCACCCTTCGTTCAAAGATTGACCATTAACCCAGGTCCGCACATACCCGCGCAACCTAACCAACGAATCATCATCACCCATATACTTAGCCATCGCCAGCCATGTCGCTGGCTGACTCAGTCCAGCCAAATAACCCGCCAACTCGACACCTTGCAATGCACCCGCACCAGAACCCCGCACGCCGCCATAATTCACCGATGCCCCACACAAACCACCCAACACCTCAACCCGCGCCATTCTCAACCTCCCGATAATCCACACACCGTTTGCCATACTGACGACCGCGCACGCAATACATCGCATTAAACGCCACCGCAGCCCACACACAACCCGCACAAGTCCAGCTTTCCCGTCTGATCAACACCTCGCAGGGATCGCGATAATCACCCCGCCACAGCTCAACCGCCTCGTTGCTTGCCATCACACCACCTGGATTAATCTTACCTAGACCGCCTAGACCGTTTTTAGACCAAAATTCCTTGATTTTACTGGCTTGGTCTAAGTGGTCTAATTGGTCTAAGTAAAAAATAGATAATTAAAAAAAATCCCCATTTGCCACACCACACATAAAAAACCTGCCAGCGTAGCGAATTTTAAAAATGCCTAGACCGTATAGACCGCCTAGACCAGCCCAGCAACCACGCTGGTTTGACTAAAAGACCAAATTAACGCCGGTCCAGACCACTAATCATCATCACCAGACCAAACGGACTCTTCCACGCCCCATAACCGCCCAAACACCGCCCGCGACTCCTCCAAATTCGGCAGCCGATAAAAATACGGACGCGCATCACCCTCACGCGGTCGAAAACTCCGCACCCCCCATTTCTTCAAATACTCCCCAACAGTATGCATTTGCTCTGAATGCGGTATGTTGTTCTGCTTGCAATAGCCCAGATATAGATTGCGCAACGTTTCCCGCTTGATCACATCAGGCCAAACCGTTGAACGCTCCTCAGAATACGCCTCGCCATCTTCATACAGATAACCCAGCAGCAACGCTTCAAACCACCACCGCACCACACTGGGCGCACTCATCAGCTTTAAATCCAGGCCTTTTTTGCTGACATGCTCCGGAATCTGCCTCGGATGCCAATCGCTGATATCCCGCTGCAACAGATACGCAAACAGCGCCTGCGTCCCGCCGTTTTTCATCGCCTGATTCAAAGTTTTGAAATACGCCCAATCGCCCTTTTTAGCGTCGCTCACATCCGTCACCACATAGCGCCTATCATCCGCCCCGCGTGGCACCGCCCACTGTTCATTCGTGGCAAAAATACACCGGCGGAAAGATTTGACCATGCTGAGGTCACGTCCCTTATACTCAATAGGCTGGATGGGATCTGTAATCATCGACTTTAAAACACCCTGCGCCGATTTATCACCACCCCAAACGGACTCATTGCAAAAAATCAACAACGCATTGGCCAAATGCCCTGAAAATCGCCCCGTCACTTGCCCCAAGCTGCTCAGCATCAAATAATGCTCTTGCCCAACAATCGCCGCCAAAGGATCGATAAACGTGTTTTTGCCTATCCCTTCACGCCCCCGAAACACCAGCGCCGTTTCAGGCAGCACCTGCGGCTGCTGTACCAAGTGCGCGCACCAGTTCATGATGTAATCGTACAAATCATCATCCCCGCTGCAAATCACCTCGTGCACAAAATCCAGATAATTAGCGCAGTCGCCCGCCACCGGCTCAATCCCCCAGCCCTGCCACAAATTCAAATAACCCGGCTCGTTTTCGCCAGGCTGAAACACCATGCCCTTATATTCAGCCCGATCAGGATGATTGAGCCAATACTCGCCCCAGCCAACTTCATCGCCATGATCGCGCACTTTTTTATTGAGATACTTCAACTCAAAATCGGCCTTAGTCGAAAACGTCAACACCCGCTTATTCATTACCGGGTCAATTTCCCGATTTAAAATCACCGTTTTGCCGCCCATCGGCAAAATGGCGTGGCTTTCGTTCAACTTGGCAATCACATCATCATCGCTGTCTTCGCCATCCGGCAAGTTGTCGCCAAATCGCGCCGACAGGTTTTTAAATTCATTCTGCAAAACGCCTTTGCTGCTACCGACCTTTTTAGCAATCTTGCCCAACAATACGTCAACAGCCGGTTTTTTGAGTTGCTGCGACTTGGCAATCAGGCGTAATAGCCCATCTGTCAGATAATCAAAATCGTCTGCGTTATCGATCAGCGTTTCAAAATCAGCCATCGATCGTGGGCCAGCTGCAGCTGGCGGAGAGGATGGAGCATTCGGCGCGGTGGCCGTCCCTTGTAAAGCTTGTTCGACTGCTTGCTTAACCGCATCCGCGCCGCGCTGCGCAGCCAAATCGTTAAAATCCGTTGCTCCGCTCATGCTGCAATCCCAAAATCCGGCACCACAAACCTGGCACCAATCGCCGCAGCCGCTTCCCGCGCTTTGGTCAATCCAGGATTGCCATCAGTCGCCAAGTCGTTATCGCCGCAGATTAAAATAGTCAGATCGGGTAACTTGGCCCGCAGCGCTTCCGCCACCGGTTTCAAATTACCCGCATTAAATGCCACGGCCACCGCGTAGCCGGTCGCCTGAAACAGCGTTGCCCCGGTTGCAAATCCCTCGCAAATCAGCAAAACCCTATCAGGCTTACCAATGCTGAAATAACTGCCTACGATCTTGCCGCCAGTCAAAAACCTCTTTTCGCCGTTTTCTTTGATAAATTGCAACGTGGTGATTTCGCCCGCAGCATTCCGCGCGGGAACCATCAACGATTGCCGCAAAGCTTTAATGCCAAACGGCTTGACACCTTTGGCCGCTAGATAAGGATGCACCGCTTCGCCGGTTTTCGCCGGTCCGCCCGCATCCCATAATTTTTGAGCTTTGGCGGCCACTTCCGTCCAAACCCGCTTTTGCTCTTCGTCACGCTGGCGATTGACTTCGGCCTGCTTATCTCGCATTGCCTTGCGCTCAGCATCGCTGATAGCACTAACGTCAAAACTCGTCCAGCTCTGTTTCACGCTATCCGCCCAGCTCCAAAACCATCCCGCCGGTTTGCCCGAGTTGCCATACACGCACAACGCGCCGTTGGTGTTGCCTTTCTTGCCCTGCTCCAACTCATAACGGGCCACTTTGCCATCTTGCAGCTTGCCAAATAGCTTGCTGGCGTGGCGCGGCTCTAAGCCGCAGGCAGTCATGGTGGATAAAAGCGATTGTTCTTGGTCATAAGTTAGCATTACCTAACACCCCTATTCGCCGCCCATTGCTTGCGGTCTTCTAAAATCTTATCCGCCCAGAACTCTGGATTTTTATAATGCCTGTCCCGGCCCAATTGCACCAAATCGCGCTTAGTGCGTGCGTTTTTCAACTCCAGCCCGCGCTGCTTGCGCCTGGCCGCTATCATTTCCGGCGACAATTCCACCAATTCACCAGCCACCTGATTTAAATCACTGCGCGTAGCGCCTCCTTTTATCTCCCATCCGCATTCCGGGCAGACACGCGCCGACAATGCAATGTGGCAGTTGCAGCCCATGCAAACCTTGGTCGTCGCCGCCTTAGCTTTGCCTTTCTTGCGCTTCAAACCATCCAGCGACCATTCGACTTCATCGGTCGGTAGGCCATGGCGGCGCACATTATCTGCATGATCCAAAATGATGGCGCGGTCTTTACCCGCGGAGGGACGGAGAGCTCGGCCGATTTGTTGCATCGCCAGCGAATAGGACTCGGTGGGGCGGAGAAGGATCGCGGCAAAAACCGACGGAATGTCCGTCCCCTCGCTCACGACATTACAGCTGGCCAGCACATGCAATTGCCCATTGCCCAAATCCCTGATCATTTGCGCCCGCTCTTTATCAGGCGTTGATCCAGTCAGCACCGCCGCCTGATAGCCCGCCGCTTTAAACTGCTCGACAACATGCTCGGCATGCTCAACCGTCACCGTAAACGCAATCGCGCTGCGGCGGTCGGCAAACTTTTGGTATTCGGCAATAGCATTGCCCGTAATCGGCGCGCGGTCTACCGCTCCCGCCAGGGCACAGATCGCAAAATCGCCGCGAGATTTTTTCACGCCGCTCAAATCAATCGACTGCGCAGGCGCATACACCACCGGCCTGACCAGATTGCCCATATCGATCAATTCCGACATCGTCGGCCCGATCACCATCCGATCAAAAAAACCATCGGCATGCGTCCCCAAGCCCTTGCCATCCAACCGGCACGGCGTTGCACTCACGCCCAGCAATTTGGCCCTGGCGTTATGCTGCAGCACGCGGCCCCATGTAGAATTTTTGGTGGCGTGATGCGCCTCGTCGATAATGACTAGATCAAACCGGTATCGGCCTTTTTTATCCAGGTTGATGCGGTTTGCAATGGTCTGCACCATGCCAACTTGCACCGGCGCGTTATTGATCTTGGAATCTGGCGTAATCACCCCGTGCGGGCAATCCCAACGCTTCAGCGCCGCCGACATTTGCCCGATCAGCTCCCGCCGATGACCCAACAACAGCACCCGCTTGCCTTTTTCCGCCGCCCGCGTGGTCATATAGGTAAAAACGACGGTCTTACCGCCTCCCGTAGGCAACACCAACAGCGGCGCAACACTGCCGTGGGCATACGCCAACCGCAGATCCTGCACGCACGCCGATTGATAATCGCGGAGACTGATCACTACTGCTTAACCGTCAGCAACCGATGCGCCATCTGCGCATAGTGTGCAATCTTGATCAGATCCAGCGCGTCCTGATCATCGCGTTGGTTTTTGCCAAAGCGTGCACTGTATTTTTTAATCTGAGCAACGCAATGCTCCGGCGTATACGCTGTGCATAAATCCTCGCCCGCATCGCCATATTGCGGCACCGTATAAGTTTCGATGTGCCATACAACCGATTCTGAAAATTCGGCCCACTCATCCGCGCGAACACTCATAACACCAAATTCCTATCCACCACGCTGCCCAAGATCGGCCACAAGCCCGCCTGCACATGCTCAAAAATCGCCGACGTAATCACCCACCCCGCGCAGACAAACACCACCACTAGCCCGCAAAAAATCACGCAATCAAACAAACTTGGCTTCATTCCTCTTCCTCGCTGTTTAAAAGACCATGCCGGCTTTCATACGCCAGCAGCCGCATGGCCGAATGTTGCAACCCCTGCAGCTCACGCGCACAAACCGTCACAACCTCGCTTTCCACAATCTTGAAGCCCGCCAGATACAACACCACAATGGCGTCTTCCAATTTCTCGTTCTTGATGCGACTGATCGTCGAATCCGAAACGCCCATATGCGCCGCAATGGCGGTGGCCTTGCCGGTTTCTGCAAAGGCCCGCAAAACACGGGCGTAGGCTTTGCGTGCTTTTACAATGCCGCAGGCGTCTAATTCAGCCATGGTTAAACCCCGAGGTTGTTATGTCATCAAGCCGCATCACAGAGTCTCTTGTCAGACAAAATACCAAGCCGCAACGCAGCGCCGTTGATTCGATCCGCTTGATCTTGCGTCAATTCGTCAGGCCATTTGTATATAGCTTGCCGAGTAACGCCCAGCGCATCTGCCAAATGCTTAACCTGTCCAAAAATTTGAATAGCTTCTTTTTTGCTCATGACTTTACTGTAACTAAAGTTACACCTTATTGCAAACAAAAGTTACATTTTATTTCAAATTACGTTAGGTATATGTTATGTTTATGAACAGAACACAGCGATTAATCATAGCCTTGCGCGAAAAATTCCCAGGGAAAGATACAGAGGAAGGCATCAACTTCAGTCACGCTTCTAAAGCCATAGGTGTAAGCCGAGCCACTATAATTAAATGGCTAAGGCACAATGATGTTGTTATCAAAACAACAAACTGGGAAGCGATTGCAAAAGCTACAAAATTTAATAGGCATTGGCTTGAATTAGAAGAAGGACCTCAAAAGCTAACTGACTATAAAAAATCAATAGCTGGTATTAATGCAATTTCAGAAGGAAATTTTAAGCTTTGCCCAAATATCCAATACATAAAGTGGTCACAATTAGGCAACCTGTTAGGCTCAGCAATAGAAGAAGACAACAAAACTATGACCCAAGGCCGGATCAATAATCTTTCTATAGCCATCGAGCTGGAAAGCAATCAGTTTTCACCCTATGCAACAGCAGGAGAAACTATTATCGTAGAACCTAACGCAAATACCCATGGAATGAAAGTGTTGGCTAAAATAGAAGCAGACTATTACATTTTGATTCACAACAAGCTACATAATAATTTTTCTGACTTGGCTGGCAACCAAATAAGCAAAGAAACGCAACCAACCATTATTGGCCCCATAACCCAAATATACGGCGCAGCTCGAAAAGGATGATTTATGGAAACTTGTCGCACATGTAAACACCCAGTTTCTATCAATGCAAAAACCTGCCCTAATTGCGGCGAAAAAAAACCAGTTGAATCAGAAAACGTTCGAACAATAGCGGCCGTTTTAGTGCTTGGAATATTTTCTTTTCTGCTTTATTCGGTTCGCGCGAAAGATGAAAAGCTATTCACTGACCAGCCTGACCAAAATCCAGTTATATCAATACAAAAACCATCCTTGCCAATAACCGAAAAACCAGAAGCCACAACCATGCATAAGGCTTCAGCGACTGAAGAAACGCCAGAACCATCGTTAAATATCTCATTAAAAATTTGGATCGCTAGCATGAATAAAGAGCTAGCAAAATCTAAGCTTAAGCCGTTAAAAGCTAACAATGATAATCATGAATGTGATGAAAAAACATGCACCGACCTTTATGAATCAGGTCCGCGTATCGGCTTTCTTGTCAAGCATCATGAAAACAACATTATCAGCATAATTGGACTAGCCAGCGGCGACGGATCGGTAAAATCAGGCGTTGATATTTTGTTAGCAAATTTGACACTGGCAAGCGTGCTATCACCTAACACCCAAAAAACCATACGCGCACCCGCTATCAATAAGCTTATTTCAAGCGCCATTGAAAGTGAAAAATCAGATCCCGTAGTATTTGATGGCGTTAAATACAGCGCAGTACTTGTGAAAGGAATGGGCCTTATGTTTTCAGCAACCAAAGCTGATTAGCTATTATCAGCTCAGCTTGTCTATAAAACGTCAGGTTAATTTATTAATTTGAAACGCTCCATTTGTTTACTGATCTTTGCTTTATTTTCAACATCTTGCACACCCAGCGCAAAACACCCAAGAAGCCAATCCGCCATCGGCAAATTTAAAAAAACTAATCCATGCCCGGCTAACCAACAGCCTAAAGGACCGTGTCCTGGCTACATTATTGATCACATAACCCCGCTGGCATGCAATGGCCAAGACATCCCATTAAATATGCAATGGCAAACTATTGAACAAGCCAAGGCTAAAGACAAATGGGAACGTAAAACCTGCCACTCTCATAAATTAACCCGCTAAACGATTTTACGCCTAGCAATGTAACTTTGGTTGACACTTTACGAAATTAGGTGTAACTTTAGTTACAACAGAGCAACAGCTGCTTTGTGTGTGCAACTCCTGACTGACCCGGTTTCAACAACGGGTCTTTTTTGGAAGCTTGCAGCCTTCTGCAAAACCCTGTCGGCATCCCTCCGGCACTCTCAGCAACGTAGTACCGGCTGACAGGGTTTTGCAGAGGGTTTGGCGGTGTCCTCTGGCACCGGAAAAAGGCCAGAGCAGTGTGGGGTTGGGGTTTTATAGGTTTAACTGCCCAATCACCAAACCCTCTTTCATTCATTTTTGGAGGATTTATGGAAAAACTCGCACGCACTATCCAAACCGCACTGCACCTGGCCCACTCCAGCGGCATAGAAAAGCCAGATCACATCGATCAACTCATCGGTGCCATGGTCCGCAAATTGGCCGACGGAATACCCGATCACGATATATACGGCTTTGGCAGAAGCTTAAGCAAAGTCTTGGCTGATCAAGAACAGCACAGCGACGCCATTCAGCAGCTAATCGACCAAGTCAAACGCACTGGCAACCCTTTAACACATGCGCAGGCGATTTAATGGACAAAGAATTGGAAGCAAAAATCTTAAAAGCATTGGCTAACAACGAACAGGTTCTAGTTTTAAAATTTGATAGCCGAAACCCGATTGACCTTGCGTTATACGGTTTGGTTAAGGCCATAATCGAAGAGTCAAAGAAAAAAAATCAGTCCATCAGCATCCAAAACAAAGCCGAAGCCATCGAGCTGTTAGAGCTGATGGAAAACAACACCATGATTGTAGGACCGCACCGCGCCACCTTTGCCAGAATTCGCCAGGCGGTTGAGCAGATGGAGGATGCATGATCAGTTTCTATAAAACAGATAAGCCAATCCGCTGCGGCCAATGCGGCAAAGTCGTTAACGCCGCCACGCGCACACAACGATTTTGCAAGCCCTGCAGCAACTCACGCCGCAAAACCAAACTAAAAGCCTACAACCAAAAACAAAAACAAAAACAAAAAGACCATGGACGCATTTAAATTAATCAACGAAGTCATTAAGCGCGAAGGCGGATACGTCAACCACCCTGCAGACAAAGGCGGCCCAACCAATATGGGCATCACCCAGCGCACCTTAACCATGTACCTGGCACGAGAAACTACGGTTGATGATGTTAAAAACCTCAACCAGCAAACCGCGCGAGACATTTATTACATGTATTACTGGGTCAATACCGGCGTTAATCTGTTACCAGAATTGATCCAGCCAATTGTCTTCGACATGGTCGTTAACATGGGCAAACGCGGCGTCAAGTTACTGCAAACCGCCCTGGAAAATCGCGGCTACTACTACGATGCCATCGACGGAAAAATCGGACCGCGCACGCTATTGGCCGCTAAATCAGCCTGCGAAGATTTAGGCAACGAATTACTCAAAACCCTAGTCAGACGCCGCGTGATTTATTACGAAGGCCTGGTTAAGAACGACGATACCCAGCGCGTGTTTTTATCCGGTTGGATAGCCAGGGCTGAATCGTTTTTGTGAGATTACTATGAAAAAATATTATGTAAAAGGTTACGGCGTTAATAGAAAAGCAGTTGTAGACCCATCTTTAATGCTTGCCACAGAATTTTTAACGGCGGTAGGCGAAAAAGCGGTAACTACCAAAGGAGCTGTAGCAATTCTAAAAGCACTTGAAACAATAGGATTAACCGCCTGTCATCAAGAATCATATGCAAATGGGATTATGTTTTTTGTTAATAAAGAAGAAGCAAATAAAATTATTGATGAAAAAAACAGCAAAACACAAAAAATTACTAAAACCAATATTAGCGCTCTTTCTGATATTGATAGGCTTTATATAAATAATAAACTTGATTATTTAAAATCTAACATTGAAGAATTAGATTTAAAAATTATGCATATTTCAAAATTTTTAATTAACGCGGTTTTTGTTATTACAAATGAATTTGAAATAAAAATATGTGATCGTTGTGGACAAAGACTAAATGAAAAAGAATTGTGCGACGAATGCAAATAAGAAAAAACATAACTGGATGCGCGGCTTTGTCTTGCCAAAGCGGACAGAGCCCGCCGACTTAATTCGCTATGACGCGATCACAGGCCAACGCGACCGACTCAACAAACTCATCAAACGGGGCAAACGATGACCTATCACACCGGCGACAAGCAGCCAGCAGAAACAATCGACAAAATCGTCACGTATCGAAATTTTGACGTACAAGCTGACAAACAGTTAATACCAGGTCGCTGGCATATGCCGTATGCAGCCAATGAATTGATTTGGTCGACCAAGCCTGTGATTGGGCGCATATTTGAATACAGGGTGGTGTCATGAAAAAGACCGACATCCCTAAAGGCTGTTACTCTTATATCGAGTTACGCGCAAAGCTAAAAATAAACCATCGCGATTTGCAGGCAATCACCCGGCATCACGACTGCCCATCAGCGGGAACCTACGGCCCCGATAAATATCATCAATACAAGCTTTACAACCTGGCCGACATCAAAAAATTTATTAAAACCGGCAAGAGAGCGGTAGTCAACACGCAGCACGGAGAATTTAAAGAATGGGAAGTGCCAACTCACAGCCCCGCAGAACGACTGATCAGTCAGCGGGCAAGTCAGTTTTATAAGCTGATGGCAGGATTTGGAATCCAGTAAATGCCAAGCCAAGCCCTAGTCGACACCGAGCAACTAAAATCACTAACCGGCTACCGCCGCCCGGGTGATATTGAGCGCTGGCTGCGTACACATGATATTCGATTTTTCCCCAGCAAAAATGGGCCGGTTACGACAATTGACTCGCTGAATAGCGCGCTGGGGTTACAATCAAAACATCCAGACAACGCGCAAGAAATCGAATTTTTATGAACCCACCGCCACGCCGCGCCAAAATACCTATGCACATCGACGCCACCAAACTCCCAACCGGCGTTTGGTGGTCCGGAAATGGCAACGGCTGCTGGATGTTCAAATTTAAAACAAACACCGGATGGAAATCCAAGCGCATCGCCGGGCCAAAATCATCGCTAGCAGAAATCTGGCAAGCTATGGAAATGCAAAAAGCCCCGCTAGTGATGACGTTCGCCAATCTATCAAGCGAATTTCAACAGACACCGATTTGGCGCCGCCTGGCAATCAGCACCCAAAAAGATTATCAGGACTGCCACGTCCAAATTTGTCACACGCCCATCACCACCGGCACATTAGGCGAATTGCCTTTGTCAAAATGGAGCATTGGGCTGGTACGCAAATACCGCGACAAACGCGGCGAAACATCAGCCAGCCGCGCAAACAAAGAACTGGCCTACATCAAGCGGGTTTTTAGCTGGGCTTATGAGTATGAAAAAACCACGATCAACCCAGCCGACGGCGTAAAAAAACTGACCATCAAAGCCCGGCAACACTATGCAAAAGACAAAGATTATGAATTTATGCTGCACATTGCCAAGCAAACCGCGTACTGGTACGCACCATTGTGCATGGAATTAGCGTATCGATGCAGAATGCGCTTATCAGAAGTACTGGATCTAACAGACGCTAACGAGCTGCCAGAAGGCCTATTAATCAAACGCCGCAAAGGCAGTCGGGATAACATTGTGCGCTGGACCGAAGGACTGCGCGAAACATGGAAAACCGCCATCGATCACCGTAACCAGATCCTAAACGATCGCAAACAACCGCATCCTATCAAACCTGATGCGCGTTACATATTTATCAGCGAACGCACCGGCGACCGCATCCAGCCTAGCAGCCTAAAAACAGCATTATCCAGGATAGGATTAGCCGCAGAACAAGCCGCCACCGCGCAAGGAATCCAGTGGACACGCTTCACCTTCCACGACCTGAAACGCAAAGGCGTCAGCGATACGGCTGGAAATAAACAGGATGCCAGCGGCCATAGACAGGCCAGCATGCTCAATATTTATGATGTTAAAATTAAGACGGTTGAACCGGCAGGGGAATAAATGAGCAAAGATATGCGGTGTGATTCATGCATATATTGGAGTTTGATGCATGAATTTAGAAAACCTGACGGGCCTAGACGAGATTACGAACATCCTGACGATTACAAAGGGAAATGCCATAGATTCCCGCCGCAGCTAGATACTGTTTATGCCGGAAAACGTGAAGATGAAATTGGCGAAGGTTGTGAATCACTAACTAGCGCATGGTATCAGCCACTAACTACAGGATCAGATTGGTGTGGAGAACATAAGCCGCATAACGCAATATATTAGAAATGAATTGTCGCATAACTTTTTAGTTAATAGGTAAGCTTGTCAGCAGGCTTGTCAGCATATAGGATTTTTAACAATGACAAATCAACGCAAACCGTTGATTTAACTGGGGTGAACGATGGGGCTCGAACCCACGACAACCTGAATAACAATTATAATTGTTTTTTTGATAAATCAAACAGATACCGCTTTTTGTTGTCAGCAGAACAATAAAAGCGGCGTTTGATTTAATTGGTGTTTTTTGTTGCTTGTCAGCAGATTTTGGCTGTGCGGTTGCTGCTTGTGTCAATAACCGATCGCAACAACAAAACCATTGGTGCCGTTTCCAAATGAGTCGCCATAATGAAAAATCAAGCTTGATGTTGTGTATGAATGTACAACCAGGCCGGCTGGCATGCTGGCAGCTGTGCTGATCGGGTTGCCCAGGATAGCCAGCACTGCATTTGGAAATGCAATCGGAAAATTGATAGATGACGATGAATCGGCACTTTCAACCGCTTGCATCCATTGCACAATGAGACCACCTGGCAGTTTTTGATAGCCGCCTGCGGCTAAGCTTTGGTTTCCGCTTTTAAATGCATCGCTTAATCGCAGCGGCGTGATCGCTTTGGTGTTTATCGTTTGCGCCTGCGCTTCCGCAGCCGATGCAAAACTGACTGCGCTGGATGCGATCAGGTCGGTGATTGCTGTCGATAGTTGATTCAGCGTGGTATTGTTGGGCGTTAGCCCTGCCGCAGCTATAACATTGCGGATCTCTTCCCCGATCTGATGAAACCAGTAAGCCCCTGGCAATGTGGCAGGCGTGCCGGTTGACGGGTTGCCGTTGGTTGGATAGCCGCTGCTGGGTGATGCGGGCGCGGCAGGCGCTGATGCAGCTGCGCCAGATTGAAATGATCGATTGTCCATCTGATTGCCTTATGAGTAAGAAAATAAAACGTGGGTATGCGCGGGTTTGAATCGATTAATGACGCATTCAAGCAACTCATTGCCCCAAGCGGATAACGGCTCATCGACGCCGCTTAAAGTCGTGAAATAAGAAACCGTCACCGACGGCGCGTTGACTTGCCAAGCGTAGGCCCAGTCGCTATCTATAATCGGCTGATCCACTGTCATGCCAACCGTCCACGGCCTAAACTCTGTGATTGTGATGACAAAGCCAGCCGCTGCCGCCAGGTCAATAAAGTATTGTGGCGTTTGTCCGCCAATGCCGGTCATTTGCACGACTAGCGCGTTGTGACGTTGTTGCAGCGTTTGCGCGGTGTTAGCAACGCAATCAGGCGGCAAGCCAAAGATGCGCTCATAATCGATTAACAATTGATACGTTAAGCGCGGATCGGCTTCATCGATTAAGCCATCAATGCTTGACTGTATTTTTAAAAACTCTTCCGCCCAGGCGTCTAGCATTAGTCCGCCATGTGCGCCTTCGATATCCCAGGCCGGCCCAGCTGGCAGCAAGGCTTGCAGTTGGTTTTTAAAGTCTTGCGCCGTTAAGCCCATGTGATCGTGCCCATGGTTGAAATTAGTCCGGCGTTTAACACGACATTAGCCGACGGCACGGTTAGTGCGTGATCGACTTCGCCCGCTGATGTACTGATCGCTTCGCGGATATGGCTTAGATAAATAGTCCCGCCAGGGCTGGCCTCACGAAAGATTAAATCCTTTAATTCTGCCTCTATAGCGGCTTTAACAGTGGCGTTCGATGGATTTAATCCAGTGATGGTAAAGTTCAGCGGCACGGCCACCGGCGCTGATACAAACACGTTAGCCGTGACTGGTCGCATGGGCTCAATCGCCGCTTCAACGGCTGCGATATCCCCTGACAAAGGAATACCCGTCGGATAGGTGTCGTCCATCATAAACCGCACCGATACCGTGCCAGCGCCTAGTTCTTGCGGATACACCCAGGCACGCGTTACGCCGGGTACTGACAGCGCCCAAGACTCATAATCATGCCTTGCCCCGCCTTGCGGTTGGCGTTTGATGCGGGACAGCAATCGGGATCTTAATGCGTCATCACTTTCGATGTTTGCGCCACCGGTTAATTCGCCCGCTGTCACGCTGGACGTCACACCGGCAACCACGGATTGCAAGCTGACCAGCTGGCCAGCCGTGCGATTGCCCGCTATGCCAGCCTCTAACGCCGTGACATTGACAATGGCAATGCCACTGGCAATGATAGCGTTGACATCGGTTTCATAAGTCACCCCGTCAAACGCCATCAACTCAGATCCTGCCGGAATCGTTGCGCCATTGTTGCCGGTAAATGTGACTTGGCCCGTTGCTGTGGTCGCTGGCTTGCGTGATACGCCCCAAATCGACGCCCAGCGCTCTAACATGTCACCGTCAGCTGTGTCATAAATCAATTGATTAGACAGCCAGTCGATATAGCCGTACAAACCGTGCGCAGCACCGGCCAGCGCCCGCGCATACACATCGGCATTGGAGCGGCGCAATACATCCGGATCTGGCAGACGCGAAACGACATCGTTACGCGTGCGAGTGATTAAATCGGTAATTGGCGGGCGGTTATAGGGCATTGATATAGTCCCAGGCGTTTGTAAATCGGATGTTGAGTTTTGAGGCATCGCCGCGCGTGATCGTGATGCCCAGCGATAGCTGACTTAAGCTCACCCGCTCCACTTCAACGACGTAACCGGCGGCCACGCCGTCGTCTACCAGCCATTTCAAAGCTTCTTCGGCGTATTCTTTGGCTTTGGCGATGGTTTCCAAGGTTAATTTGGCACGGGATAGCAGCCATAATCTTGAGCCTATGCGATCATTCGTTGTTTCAGGATACGTGTCACCCCACCAGCCAAAGCGGTTTAATCCGGGTAGATCATCATCAGGATTGGCACGCCGCCAGGTGAATAATGAAATGATTACTGCTCTAGGCAATGCATCGGTGATATCGGCGGCATTGGCTGCATTGCCGTCAATCACTAAAATCAAAGGATTCATTCGTTATTTTTTAAAAAGAATGTTGCGAGAATAAATGCTTAAAATGGCAAGCTTGTTAGCGTCCTCACAAAATCCATAGGTTTTTATTTGGACGGTATCGCCGACATTAACGTTAAAAGATATTTCAGAGCCACATATTTTTATAGGCGCTGATCTAGTCGGATTAATTGGATGACATAAAAAATAATCAGACCCTGACGCAACATTTACACCGTTAACATAAACATCAAACGACAGCTGAACTAAATTACTGCTTGTGTTAGTGTTTAGTGTGGATATTGGGCAATTGATAATGCAATTATAAGCACCGCTAGCTGGCGGCGATGGAATTGTCATAATATCAATTAAACTATTTGCTGTTGTTAATGTAACTCCAATTAAACCATTTCCAGAGTTTGACAGGTTTGTCACTGAGTTGGCTCCTAAGTGTTGTGTCCCAATGGACAAATTTTGAATGGCTGCGGACTTGATATAAGTCACCCCACTCACCACTGCAAATGGAATGTTGGCCGCGTTCGGGCTGTTGCCATCGGTGTACGTTGTGCCGGGATCGATCAAAACAAACTTGTCAGCCTGTATGACAAAAGCCGATGTAGGGTTGCCACCGTTGGCTGCCGCATCACTATTTAACGCAAATCCAGAGATATGGCCGTTGTTGTTGATCGTGACGCCATAACGCGCGGTTAAACCGTTTTGCGTGCTGGTTAAATTGCTGATCGATGTTGTGTGACCATTAACCGTGGTAGTTAATGTCGAATATTCAATCGCAGCCGCCGCCGCAGAATTGGCCGCGTTGGTGGCGGATGTGCTGGCTGAGCTGGCATGCGTGGCCGCCGCTGTTGCCGATCCGCCTGCCGCTGTTTGGCTAGCTGCGGCATTGCTAGCATAGGTGGACGCCAAAGACGCGGCATCGCCTGCATTCGTTGCATAGGTTGACGCCTCGTTTTTATACGTATTGGCCGCCGACGCTGAGTTGCCCGCCGCCGTGGCTGAATTGGCCGCATTGGTGGCTGACGTGCTGGCTTCGCTGGCAGACGTGCCCGCATTGGTTGCGGCGGTGCTGGCGGTGCTGGCCGATGTGCTGGCTGCTGCGGCCGAATTGCCAGCCGCTGTGGCTGATGATGCTGCCGCAGAAGCTGACGTGCTGGCATTGCTGGCTTGCCCGCTGGCTGTGGCGGCTGATTCGCTCGCCGATGTCGCCGAGTTGCCAGCGACTGTCGCTGAATTAGACGCGCTAGTAGCCTGAGTCACTGCTGTAAATGCAGAATCAGCCGCTTGCGCACTGGCTAAAATAGCATCCGTTTTGGCAGAAATGGCGGCATTTTTGGCTTCGATAGACGCTATTTCAGACGCTAGCGCGGCTACAGCTGACGCGTCGGCAGCCGTTACTGCGTTTTCCAGATCTTCAAACGTTACACCGCTACCGCCGCCACCTCCGCCGCCGCCAGCCGTGCCGCCCACTGGTATGCCACTTAACCCCGTACCGGGCTGTACATCTCGATGCACATGGCTTTTTAGAGACACGCTGTCTGCAATGACGTCGCCACCAGTCACCGTTACAGTAGGCGCGCCGGTTATGCTGATCGGGTTGCTGCCGCCGTTGATGCTGATGCCGGATTGTGACAATTTAATCATGCCGCCATGATCGTCATGCAGCGCCACTTCACCCGGCTGCAAACCCGTGACACGGTAACGCCTGTCGGCCACCGTTACCGCTATGCCATGCGACCTGTCCCCCTCGATAAAGGCCGCCAGAACCTCCGCGCCAGGCTTTGGGTTGCTGGTAAATCCATAGGGCTCAAAATGCTCGACCGCGTCTTTGGCTTCATCGGCCAGCAGTGAGATTTGCAGCGTTTGCATTTTGCTGGCCGCGTTGGATTTTGTGACTTGGCCGCGTGACAGCATGTTACTGATGCGCCTGGCCATCGGCGCGACTAGCTTTTGCAAACTCATAATTGATTTATTTCATCCCACGCCGACACTTTAGTTTTCTTGGTTTTTTTGCTGGTTTTTTGCCGGGCAGCGGCTTTTTGTTGTTGCTCGGGCTCGGTTAAAAAGGCCGCTGCGGGTATCACGACCAGCTCAGCCAGAAGCCCGCTATTATCCAACGTGTAAATTACTTCGGAAATCAACAGGTCCTTGTTAACAGCCATCACTGGATCTTGCACAGACACGGTTTGGTTAGGCTGCCATAGCTGGCCGTTTTCTTGCCGCCAACCGACGACCCGATAACGCGCCTCTTCTGCTTTGGCGGCTCTGATTTGCTGCTCGTAGGCTGCGCGTTTGTTACACGTATCATTATCCGCCTGACCCGATTGCCGGACAATTAAAACCCGGCGGCGCTTGATGCTGTTGTCTTGCGCCTTGCCTAGCGTAGACGCCGCACCGGCAGCCGATGATGCGCCCCAGTCGGCATCGTTCCCCGCTTTGCCGGTTTGGCCTTTGACTTGGTAGTCGCTGTATACGTCGGCAAAATCAAAGCCTGCCGATGCGGATAAAATATTTTCCCCGTACACCAGCGATGTTTTCGCCCGGCCACCGCTGCCTGCAGAAGCCAGCACCACACTGCCGGCGGCGTTGTCTGTGATTAGGATTTGGCGCTGTTTGGCTATGCGATCCAGTGACTCAAACGCCGTTTCGCCTTGCTGAATTTGGTGATCAATCAGCGCCGCACCGGTAGCGGTTTCTGTGACGACGTCCAAACCATATTGGCCGGCCAGTTTTTTGGCGATGGCTTCCGCCTTTTGGCCTTTAAACTGCCCGCCGCTATTGTCAGCCGAACAATCCACTAAATCAGCCGTTTTGCTGCGACCACGAATCATGATCGTGATGCTATCCGCGTCGTAATTGATTGGCGTAGCGTCCACATAACCTGTGCAAACTAAATCCTCGCCAATCCTAACTTCGCACAAATCGCCCGGCCGAATTCGCCGTACTTGCTCCACGCTGCCGGGCCATCGATCAGTCACCGATAACTCAAAGCTTCGGGCGATACGTTCAAGCCCTGCCTCGATGCGGACTGATTTCCATCCTGCATAATCTAAGCCGTTGACGGTTAGCGTAACAAAATCATCCATGGCAAATGTCGTCGGGTTGATGCTGTTTTGTTAAATAGATCACATTAATATAATTATTTGTCTTGCAATTAATTAAAAAAAGCGTATATTTAAATCCAACGAAACGGGAATGGCCCGAATCTAAAAAGGAGAAGATCATGAAAGCTTACGTTTATAACACCGAGACACGCGAAGTTGCAGCCGAAATCAAAGGCGACAACAACCAATCCATTGAAGCAAAATTTAATGAAATTGGTTATGACACGGATATATACGGATTAACCTACAGTCCAGCATTTGGAACAAATGAAGGATTAATTACCGATGGAGATTTTGAGATTATTGATGTCAGAGGGTAAGCCAGGCCGCCCACGCGGAACAACCAAACAGGATAACCGGAAGTCGCTAACCATCAGACTTCCGGTTGATGTAATCAAACAGCTCCCAGCGACCCGCGATAAAGGCCGCTGGATCGAGCAGGCCATTAGGCAAAAACTAGCTACCGACTCAAGACCAACAGCGCATCAACCCCCACAAACCCAGGATGCCTAACACGGTTACGCGCGACCATTTCCAAATCCCGCCCGGCATCCTCGTAATAATCATACGCCGTGACCAGCATGGGCAACACGTCCGGCGGGGTGATGCTGACCAGCCTGGCGCTATCGCGTGAACGGTCGGTTAAGTCGCGCCAAAGCGCGGATCTTGCCGCCGCCAGGCTTTGATATAAATCATCGCTATTCGTCAGCAGCGCTTCAGCATCTAACGCGCTGGCCAGCTCGTTTTTAACAGCGTTGATATCGTCATATACCGCGCACTGCAGATAAGACGACAAGCCCACGGCTTGCACTAACAGCAATTGTCGCGTGTGTGCGTTGATGGCGTTTTGATTGATCAGCATGCGCTCGCGGCTGGCAGTCGTGGCTACCGCGTTGTTATGCGCCAAAACCGGGTCAGTTGCCATGCGAGTTAAACCACGCACCGTTGGCACTAACGTTGAGTCGTTTTTGGCGATATCGCCGTTTTTAACCTTTCCGGATAAATTCAGCAGGCTGGCAAAATTCCAGCCTAAATCGATGGGCGTGCCGAACAAGGCCGCCAAACTGCTGATATTGCCGGGCAGCGCACCAAAGCCCAATGCATTAGACAAGGCAAACACCGGGTTGGATAAAAAGCCCAGCACCTTGCCGTAAGTCGTTAAGGCGTCATCCGCCACGGCGCTGATTTGCTTCAGCACTTTAAACGCTTCGGAAAAATAATCGACGCTTAACGATTCTAATCCGGAAGCGGCCTGGCGCGATAAAATCGCTGTTGACTGCGCGGATGACGGGAAAGCCAATTCGCCAGATTCGACAAAACTCAGCTCGAAACGCCCAACACCCAGCCCACGATCAAACGACAACCGGCAGCTGATGACGTTGACATTGAGCGACCCAAACCACGGATGCACCAACGTACCCGGCCCGCCTTCCTCTATCGCGCCTAATACGGCATCCGACTGCTGAACATAATCATCGCCGACTACAAACGCGTCAAAGCGCAACTGGCGTGTTGATCGGCCCAGATCTTGCGCATAGGGTTTATCGCGCTGCGGGTATTCGTGTACCTGCGTGCGCCGACCGGTTTCAAACGACGACCCGTCGACCTGAAACGGTACACCGCGAAACGTGGCGGGCCTGAGTTGATCAATGCGCGGGTTTGGCATTAATCTTTAACCCCAAGCCCAACGCCGCCATTGATCATGCCCGTGATCGTCATCAGCGTCAGCGCGCCCTCGTTGTTGCCCTTGATGACCAAATAAAATGCAATACCAAAACCAATCAGGCGAATAGCGCCCTGAATGGTTGATGATTGCGACCAATCAACGCCCACTTTTAATTTTTTATCCATGACTAACCTTGTTTTAAAACCGGCAGAACGTCGGTTAATGCGTACTTTAGCGAGCCACTTAAAATTTCGGCCCGCAATGTGTAATTGACATTGTGAATGCCATTTTTGATGCGTTGAATCACTAACTGACCGGCAACAACCGGCGATCCATCCAGCATGGCAGTTGCAGCAGCATCCGTGCCGGACGGATCAGCACACGTCACTTGTACTATGCTGTCAATGCTAGTCACCAGCTCGGAAAAATCAAACGTAATCGGCACGATCTCCGCCGGGTCTTTGCTATCCAACATGATTAATCCTGTATTGTCTGGTATAAGCGCTGGCTTTATAGCGGCGCTTGCTGCTTGATGATGTATAACGCCGTAGCTGACTGTAAACGATGAAACCTTGGCACGGCTCTATTGCTTGATCAAGCGGATTGATAATCCCAGCAGTCGCCGATGTGTTTTGCTGGCTACTGCCGACGCCTGGCAGTACATGCGTTTGTGCAACCGATGCCGCTGCAGACGCGTTTGATTGATTGCTGTTTTGCCCAGTTAAAACAATCGACCCATCCGCAACAATCGCCGCCACGCTGGACGTGTTGTCCTGCGTTGCGTTTGCGCCTGCCGTGATGTGCGTTTGTGCGACAGCGGCGGCTGTTGATTCGTTGGCTTGTTGGCTATTTGCGCCAGTTAATGCGCCTGCGGCTATTATTGCTGCTGCTGAGCTAGTGTTTTGTTGATCCGATGCCGCGCCAGTTGTGATATGCGTTTGCGAAACGCTTGCAGCGCTTGAGCTGTTGTCCTGCGTTGCGTTTGCGCCTGTTGTAACGTGAGTCTGCGTAGCACTGGCCACGCTGGATAAGTTGAATTGATTGCTGTTGTCGCCGCTTAAGCTGCCGGACGTAGCGGTATTAAAATAAGAATGGACAGCCTCAGGTTCAAAGACTTGCCTTGGCTGCCGTGACAACAATTTTGCTTCCGCATTTGTCAGTGCCCTGTCATATTTTCCAAATAAAGAAAATAATATCGGGTCTGCGGTCGCAGGATCAGGGCCGGATAAATCAGGATTCAGCTGAAATGTGCTGTTAGATAGTGACACACTTCCTGTGTGGTCTACTGTCAACACACCGTTTAGGAAGGTTTTTATGCTATTGCCAGAACGGACAATAACTAACGAATAGTCCGTATTGTCAACTAATGCGCCGCCTGTTGGTTTACCAGCTATAGTAAAAGACGAACCGTAATACAGCGCTCCAGAATAAGATGATGCGCTATGAATTGCATCCATCGAAATTCCACCACTGAACAGCTTTCTTCCACCTAAAGGAGCAGCACCTACTGTTTGGGTGCGAAAAACCAATAGCAAAGTGAAATCATTACCAAGCGTTATACTGGGGAAGCTGTTGCCGATGGCTCCAGCTAACTTGCCCCATTTTGACGCGCCCCAATCCGCACGAATGAATTTATCTGACTTGCTTGAAACCGCTAAATTCTGCGGACTTTCACCAGGGGCATAAAAATGAGTAAGCCCTTGGCTAAATTGTCCTTTTTTTGGTGTAAGCAGCATTTAAACGTCTGTTCCGATGATGCTATGCGGACGCCATTCAACCAAATTTCCACTTGCAGCTAATGTGACATTTCCACGATTGCGAAAAGCAAATTTGAACTTGCCGTTTGGCAGTTTTATATCTCTCACAGCGTCGGCCTGCGCTGCCGTCGTGCCAGTCGTGGCTATAAACCCGATAAATTTAGCGTCGTTTTCTTGTTCGTCTGTTGTGCCGTTGCCTGTCCATGTTGGGTAATCAGTACCGTTGATACACGGGATCAAATAGCACTCAATCCCTGAGTCAGTGCCAGAAAAAGCCGCTGAACCTAGTTTTATAAACAGGTCGCAATACATATATTTGTTTGTTGAGTTGTCAATCTCATCAGACAAATCTGTGAACTCGTTGTCTGTTAAAGATGCCAACGACTGACCAGATGCCCATGTGACCGCTGAGGCTGCGGCCAGATAGCCGCTTAACTTTGTTGTAAATGTCGTCATACACTTAGCGCCGCTGTGATGTCTTGCTCAGTTAGCCTTAAATCGGCTAGTGTAGCCGGATTTGCAGTAGTGCCTGCACCAGTTGCAAACAGCTTTTCGAAACGCGTTGCAGGGCGTTGAATCACGGATTTAACATTAGGCCAACCACCAACCGCGTTTGAGCCACCTAAACCGGAAGGAATGTTTTGTAGTGCATCCTGTAAGCCTGCCCTAATATTTGGCCTGCCTGTGCTAATAGTTTCCCTACCGCTAAGTAAGGTTTGCAGGTTGAACTGTTTACCCTGGCACGCAAGAGAACGATTTGTCCATGTTGCTGTACCATCAGGCGTATCTGTAGGCGTGAAATTAGCCCAATTTATTGCATCGTAAATCTCGCTTGCTGGCGTGGTGTCTCGCCAAACTTGGAAGGCTGGCGTTGCTGCTGAATTGTAAAAATTCAGAATTTGCGTTGTTTGCCCGTTGGCTCTGTAACCTACAAAATCCGCGTCGGTTTCTGCTTGAATGGCCGCAACCAATACGGCTAACTGTGATTGATTTAGCATGTGATTTCCTTACGTTGGCTGGCTAGTGGTATAGACAAGACTTGGAAAGGTTACTGGATTTCCCGCTGTAATCGTTTGAACCGACGACTCGGTGGTGACCCATAAAACCTTACTGTTGACGGTATCAACATAAGCAAAATGGCTGGGGTCGCCGTTATTATTTGCTGCTGCGTCCGACTTGCCCGATGCAGTTGTCAGCGTTCGATTACTGCCAGAGCTGCCCAGCGTAAAATCACCGTTGGCCATATCGGCCTCTGCTACGATATTACCCGCATTCATGACGGTGGCGTAACTATCCCCGGCGGTGTAGCTGATGATCGCGGCTACTTTGTTGCAGTTGGTTTTGATGTAAGCTGGCCCGTTGTCCAGCACGTCTGAATGTACCCATTTAGGCATTTTATTTGCTCCCGATAATGATTTTTTTAAATAGCCATTGCGCCACAACCCATAACCCCGCAATCAGCAAGCAGGCTAAAAGCAAGATTAAAACGGCGTATTTTGCGAAAAAGTCGGCCATTACGGCATACCCAAGCTGAAAGCGCGATAACCCACATTAGGATTAACCGACAACGGCCCTTGGCTTTTGGCGGGTGATACACGCATGCCGGATGGTGCATTGTTGAAATTGACATCGACAGATCCTGACACCCGGTTAGGTTTGACGATGGGTTTTACAAAGCCCGGCGCACGCATGGTGCTACCGTTGCCGCTGAACAAATCGAAGCTGAAAAAGTCTTTGACCGATTTGAGTATGTTGGCCATGTCCTCAATCCGGTAAGACACGTACTCGACGATTTTGTCAAAATTGCTGTAGATCAGCGGCGCGGCGATTAAAAGACCTTGTACCAGCGCCATCCATGGGTTTGCTTTAAGCACGGTATTTAACACAGCCATTGCCCCCGCAGCGCCCAGCATGGCCAGCTTCATGCCGACAATGCCAGCGGCCAATTCAATCGCGGCCATGATCATCGGCCCGTTTGCACCGATCCAGTTGCGCATCGAATCTGCTGAAACGTTAGTCCATTGCGCAGCGGCTTTGATTTGTGGCGCGTAAACGCTGCCAAACGCCGCTCCGGCGTTTTGTATCGTCCCGGTCATCGAATCAATGATGGCTGTCAATCCAGATAATTGATTACCAATTTTCTGATTGATGTCGGCCATATTTTCCATTTTCTTAGCTAACTCGCCATAGCCGCCCGCCGCTACAATTAAAGCTTTTGAAGCGTGTTCTTTGCCAAATAATTCCTCCATGATCTCCATCAGCTTTTTCGGGTTGAGTCGGTGCATTTTTTCCAGATCCCGCACCATGTTCGGTATGGTCGTAAACTTGCCAGCCTTGGCAAACTCGTTGATCATGGTTTTAACACCCGTCCCCGCTTCATCCGCCTGAATCCCTGCCTGCGTCAGCAAAGCCACCAGCGGCGCAACCTCATTGGCCACTTTCAAGCCTTGCGCCCCGACGGCCTTTAACGGCCCGCCCGCTTTGGACATCGCTTGGACAAAATCCTCTAACGGCACGCCTAACGATGTGACTCGCTGCGCGGTATCGGCAAAGCTGGTTAAATCACTGCCCGCAATGCCGAACACGTTGGACAATTTCGCCAAGCCACGCGCCGCGCCTTCGGTGTCGTCCACCAGCACACCTAGGTAAGCTGCGGCTTTTAAACCGCCGTCGATCATGTCCTGTGTGACCACGCTGTTGGATCTCATCACCGTCGCCATTTTGGCAAAGTCTGACGTATTGCCGGGCAGCACGTTGCCAAGCTGCGTGGCAATCTCCATCAGCTTTTCATAGCCGCCCGCCACGCCGTTTTTATCCAACAGGGAATTTTTTAAGTTAATCCCCGCCGACTCAGCATCCGCAAACAGTTTAGCCGGTACGGCCAGCGAAGCCGCCAAGCCTGCGGCCATAATCTGACCATCCTTGCCCGCTGCCAAAAACGTGCGGCGCATGGCGTTGACGTTTTTTTGTATGGCTTTCAGACTAGGCGACATGCGGTCGACCATGCTGATGATTGCTTTTAAATCAAACTTATCCGCCATTTAATCGATCTCGAATAGTGTGGTTTGTGCGGTTGCCAGCTCGAAACGCTTACAAGCTGCATCGTAATAATCTTTGTCTAGCTCAGTGCCGACAAAATCCACGCCGAAGTAATGCGCGGCAATGGCACTGCTACCGCTGCCTAGATGGGTGTCCAGGATTTTTTGGCCGGGTTTGGCGTAGTTTTCGAGTAGCCATTGATAGAGTTTTACAGGTTTTTGTGTCGGATGAAATTTTTGCTCGCCGCCTTGCTCACCTTGCATAGCGCCGCGTGACATTTCAAAAACTCTTAACGCTTTATCAAATGAAGTAAACGCCAACTCACCGTCTGCCAGCGAAAAATTTCGCTGTCCCTTGTCCCAAAATATCCAGTGCTGTGATGCTGGCAAATAAGGCGTCATATAATTAGCCCCCCAGATAATTTGATTTTTAGACACTCGCCATAACTGTTCAAAATACCCCCCCCTGGCGCACATTTATCCCAGTCTTTTTGATCCCTAACAACCCACCCTTTTCCTGTATGTTTTTTTGCAAAATTAATCCCATACGGCGGGTCAACAATAGCCAAATCGAATGCCTTATCCGGCAGGCCTTGCATGTATTCCATGCAATCCATGTTAAGCAGCTCAATGGCCATCATTGTTCCTAAGATCAGTAATTCGCTCCGCCTGCCGGTTGTATAAGTCGAACTTATCCAACGACAGCCAGAGAATCTCTAAAGGGTTAACATTAAAAAATACCGCTAATTCAAACGCACGGTCGATCAGGTCGGCGGGGTTTCCGCCTCTTGACCGAAAAAACCCATCACCGCCGTTTGCAGCTCGGACAGGTCGCCCAGCGAAATGGCTTTGAGTGCGCTCGGTGGTATGCCCGCGAGTTTGCTGGCGTATTTCATGATGATTTTTGGCCGCAGTTCAATTGCGCCGCCGTTGTCACCGGATAGGATCAAAAACGGGTAGCCGATTTCGCCCACTTCTTCAACCGTAGGCTGTCTTAATTCCAGCTCGCTGACGGTTGCGCCGTGGGCTTCGATGGGCTTGGATAGCTTGATAATCATTGCCAAATCCCGGTTGTGCCCGAAAAATACAGGCCCACGCTGCCCTCTTCACCGTTTGCGCCTGTGTCGCCGGTTTCGTAGGCATTGGTTAGCGTGTACACCATGCCGTTTGCATATTCCACGGTGATGGTGGCATTCGTCACCGTGTTGATTTGGTTGATAGGAAAATCGGATGTAAAACCGGCGTCGAATTTAACATACTGCTCGCGCGCAGTTTCTTTAAAGCCGATTTGTCCTGCCAAACCCATCACCGGCTCGCGTTTGAATTGAGTCACCGGCGCTTCGATGTTGCCTTTAACCTCAAACTGTACGCCGTCGACTTTGATATAGGCGATACCCGCCATTCTTTTAGACATATTGCCCCCTTAGGCTGTTGGGTAATTCAAGCGAAACTGGTTCAACACCGCGAAAATTCTCAGCTGATTTACATAATCTGGAGGGAATAACACGTTGAGCCGGTTAGGGTTTAACGTATCGCGCTCGACGATTAAATGGTCCTGAAACGCTTCGCGGTTTTCCACGATGCCTAAGCTTTCCAGCGTGGCGTATGCGGCCAGCAGCTCGGATCGGATCACCGATGGCGTGACTACGGCATTGCCTGCGCCGTAGCGTGTGCCATCGTTGGCCAGTTTATGCCGCGCATATTTGCTGGTGATCGCTTGCGACAGGTAGCGCAGCACATAGGCCGCTGTGTGCAAGGTTTCGGAATCCAGGTAGGACACGTCATTTTGTGCAAAGGTGTTTTTCTGGTAGGTGGTAATCGCTCGCTCGATCTGCAGCACACCAGATACCACCATCGACGTAGCAATGCCGTATTGCAACAAGCTGTTGCGCTCGGTCCAGATGAACTTTTTACCGGCGCGTGGT
>SXGT01221019.1_pt1 | contig 38341 bp, 26 predicted proteins | sample 3176221 | NCBI WGS metagenome assembly SXGT01 (sample SAMN11356862, study PRJNA531348) | freshwater metagenome | isolation source: freshwater sample F1-120 | place: China: Fuxian Lake, Yuxi | collected 2017-12-25 | reverse complement strand
GTGCTCGGCACGCCCGCCTGGCGCTCGCGGATGGCGACGGGCACCTCGACCACCGTGAAACCGGCGTTGCACGCCTGGAGCAACGCCTCGGTCGAGTCCATGAACTCGACGGGGTAGGTCGCCGCGAACTGGTCGAGCATCGGGGCGCTGAACGCGCGGAACCCCGACGACGTGTCGGAGAAGCGCTGGTGGGTGAGCGCGTTGATGGAGAGGCGCAGCACGTGCATCGCCGAGCGTCGCAACGGCCCGACCCGATACTCGACCGTGCCACCCTCGCCGAAGCGGGTGCCGATCACCAGATCCGCGCCGGCGTCGAGCGAGTCGAGCAGGGCGCCGATCGCGTTCGGGTCGTGTTGGCCGTCGGCATCGAACTGCACCGCACGCCGGTAGCCGTGGCGCACCGCGTAGCGGAATCCGGTTTGGAGCGCGCCGCCGATCCCGAGGTTGAACGGCAACTCCACCACCGCGACGCTCGCCGTCCGGGCGACGGCCGCCGTCGCGTCGCGGGAACCGTCGGAGACGACGAGGACGTCGAGGTCGGGGCGCACGCCGTGGAGTTCGGCGAGTGTCGCGGGCAGCGCCGCCTCCTCGTTGTACGCGGGGATCACGACGAGCGTGTCGGACCTCGTCGTCGGCGCCGCCATGAGGTCAGGGTATCGCCCCTCGTCGCCGGTAGATTGCTCCGTCGTGACGGCGACCGCTCCGAACGATCCGGCCGCGGCGCCCTCCGACCGCCTCGGCGCGCTCGACGGACTGCGCGCCCTCGCCGCCCTGGCCGTGCTCGTGACCCACGTCGGCGACGCGAGCGGCGCGGTCCGCAGCGAGATCGACGTCGTCGGGATCTTCACGTTCCCGCTCGGGCTCGCCGTCCAGCAGCTCAACATGGGCGTGGCCGTGTTCTTCGTCGTCTCCGCGTTCCTCGTGTACCGGCCGTTCGTCGCCGCGCACGTCGGCGCCGCCCGACCGCCCGACGCGTTGCGCTTCTTCTCCAAACGGTTCTGGCGCATCTACCCGGCCTACTGGGTCGCGCTGTCGCTCATCGTGGCGTTCTCCGCGGCGAAGAGCCTCCCGAGCGCCGACGTCGGGATCCGCAACTACCTGCTGTTCCAGGGCTACGTGCCCTCGCTCGATGCGAATGCCAACTACGGACTGCGTCACGCCTGGACACTCGTCGTCGAGATCAGCTTCTACCTGTTCGTCCCGCTCTGGGCCTGGGCGCTGCGGCTCCTGACGCGCGCGCTCGGGGGTGCTCGGGTCCGCGCGACCACGCGCTTGCGCGTCGAGATCGTCGGCGCGCTCGCGCTCGTCGTGATCGGGCCGCTGTTCGTCTGGTACGGCCGCCATCACGCGCTCGCGGTGCCGCTCCGGGTGCTCCCCCACTACCTCGGCCAGTTCGGATTCGGGATGCTCCTCGCGGCGATCGACGTCGGCGCGCGTCGCCGTACCGTCGTGCATCCGCTCTACGCGTTCGTCGCGCGACGGCCCTGGATCCCCTGGCTCGGCGGCGCGCTCACGTTCTTCGTGTTCGTCCAAGGGATCGGCATCGACCCGCTCGCGCCGTTCTCGATCACGGCCCGTCAACAGGTCGCCGAACGGTTCGCTGGTGGGCTCATCGCGGTCTTGTTCGTGATCCCCGCGGTGATCCGGCCGAGTGTGCTCGACACCAGCGCAACCGCGTCCGACGGCGGAGCGATCCGGCGCCTGCTCGCCTGGCGGCCACTCGCGTTCATCGGGCTCGTGTCGTACGGCTTCTACCTCTGGCACTACGCGTTCGTCGACTGGCTGTCGCAGCATTGGTTCACCGGCGGCGAGAGCCTCACGTTCGTGAAGATCTTCGTGCTCAGCGCGATCGGCGCGACGCTGCTCGGCGCGGCGAGCTGGTGGCTGCTCGAACGACCGTCGATCGCGATCAGCCGCCGCGGCTTTCGGCCACCGTTCTTCGTGGGCCTCACCCTGATCACGGTCGCGGCCTTCGCCTGGCGACTCTTCTACGTGGTGATCAGCCGGGGCCGCGTACCGCTGAACGGCGACGCGTACTACTACCACACCCAAGCGAACGACATCGCCGATGGTCTCTGGTTCGTCGACCCCGGCAAGTACCACATCTTCGGGCGCATCACGCCGAGCGCGGGCCACCCGCCGAACTACCTCCTCTACCTCGCTGGTGTCTCCAAGTTCATCGGTCGGAGCGAACTCACGCACCGCATCGCGTCGACACTGCTCGGTGCCGGCGCGGTGTTCCTGCTCGGCCTGCTCGCGCGTCGGATCTTCGACGACGAGCGCGCCGGTTGGCTCGCCGCCGCGTTCGCAGGTGCGTACGCGCACCTCTGGATCAACGACGAGATGTTGATGTCGGAGGGCATGTACCAACTGTGGACGGCCGTGGCCCTGCTCGCGACCTACCGCTTCTGGCGCGACCCGCGGTTCGCGACCGCGGTGGGGATGGGCGCGGGCGTTGCGATGGCCGCGTTGAGCCGAGCCGAGGCAATGGCCCTGTTCCCGCTCCTCGTCGTGCCGCTCGCGCTCTTGTTGCGAAGCCATCCGGTCCGCGAGCGGGTCCGATTCGCGGCGGTCGCCTGCGTGGTCGGCGGCCTGGTCCTCGCCCCCTGGTTCGCGTTCAACCTCACCCGGTTCGAGCACCCCGTGCTCATGTCGAACGGCATCGGCAGCGTGCTGATGGTGGCGAACTGCGACATCACCTACGGCAACGGCGGCGCGGGCGACACCTACCTCGGCTACTGGAGCGTCGGTTGCGCCGAAGGCTTCGGCCCGCTCCAAGCGGGCGACGAGTCCGAGAAGGAAATCGAGTGGCGAGCGCGGGGTCTCGACTACATCGGCGACCACCCGGGCCAGCAACCGCGCATGGCCGCGCTCCGAGTCGCGCGCATGTGGGACCTCTGGTTCGTCCGCCAGAACATCCATCCGTTCAACGCCGCGCTCGAGGGGCGCGGCGACTGGCAGTCGTACCTCGCGACCGTGCAGTACTTCGCGATGTTGCCGTTCGCGATCGTGGGGCTGTTCTTGCTCCGGCGTCGCAAGGTCCCGATCCTGCCGTTCCTCGCGGTCGCGGCCGCCATCACGATCACCGCCGCGACCACATTCGGCATCACGCGATACCGAGCACCCGTCGACGCGCTGATCACGGTGCTCGCGGCCGGTGCGGTGATCAGCCTGATCGATCGGCTACGAGGTCACCCTCCGGCACCTGCCGAGATCGGCGCCTCGACCACCACCGATCGATCGCCAGCAACGTCGTGACCCACAGGATCGCCCGGAGCTGAGCGTTCGGTGCGATCGCATGCCGCCCGACCTCGGCGGCGTCGCCGTGGTAGTTCGCCACCGCATGGAGCAGGCCGACCGCGAAGCCGACGCCGAGCGCGAGCCGCAGCCGGCCGTCGCGACGCAGCGGCGTCGCGGGAAGGCCGCTCAGCGCCAGGACCACGAGGAGCGCCCACACCTCGACCAATCCGAGCCAACGCCAGAACGCGGCCGCCCCGAACCAGCCGTAGATCGCGCCGGGGGTCGACCCCGTGTAGGCACCGTAGGAACGCCGGGTCTCGGGCGCGAGATTCGAGTCGGATCCCGGGAGGAAGATCTGTTCGTCGGCGAGGACCGGTCGCCACAACGTGTAACGGGGATGCGTCACGAGGAACCACAGGTAGCTCGTGCGCCCCTCGGAGTAGATCCACTCGCGGAACTCGTCGAACTGCGGCTCCTTGAACTCGCCGATGTCGAGTTCGTAGACGTCGGTGTACTTCTTCACCACCGCGGCGTCGGGCATGCCCCGGGCAACGAACCAGTCGTACGACCCCTCGTCGCGCACGACCCGGATCACGATCGTGTCCATCAACGGATACAGCCACCGCGGCGGGCAGTCGTCGCTCGTGGGCGGAACGTCGCAGTCGTCGCCCGCGTAGGGCACCGACCCGATGTTCGCGAGCGACGACACGCCCAACGCGACGACGGTGCAGACCACGGCGGAGGCGAGCGCGAAGCGGCGCCACGCGGGGAACCGCACCGCGGCGACGACACCGGCGGGCAGCACGAGCAGCGCGATCGCCGTGTTCGAGTCGCGCAACAGCGCGCCGAGCACCACGAGCCCGACGAGCACCGTCCAGCGCCGGAGCGTCGGTTGCTCGGCCACCGACACGAGCGCGGCGAGGAACGCCACGGCATGCGCGATCGACAACGTCTCGGTCGAGATCGACGCCGTCCACAACAACAGTTCCGGCGAGAGCGCGAGCGCGAAGAGGATCGCGGCGATCAGGATGCGCATCGTCGGCCGTGCCGCGAACCGCGCCGACACCCGCGCGAGCCAGATCCACGCGGCGCCGTACAGCGCGGTCTGCACGAGTACGACGGCGACGAGATTGCGAACGAGCACCTGGAGCAGCAGCGGGTAGATCATCGGCGCACCGAAGAAGCCCCGCTCCCACCACACGTGATGCGAGGCCCGATAGTAGCCGGCCGAATCCGTGCCGAACATGACGTGGCCCGGCACGTAGTCGGGCCAGGCAGGGCTGCCGCGCAGCGGCGACGCGCCGAACACGATCACGCCCGCGTACGCGAAGAGCGCGACCAGGAACGCACCGGTCACCACGCGCACCGCGAGCCGTTCACGAGGCGACGGCCCCGAGGAACCGGGGCTACCGGGCGCCGCGAGTGCCCCGCGGCCCGGCTCGGCCGCATCGTCGACGGCCACGGTGCTCACCGGGCGGACACTAGTTTTCGCCACCGTGCCCGCGGGTCGCGTCGTGACATGGTCAACATCGCCGGTCGGTACGTTCACACTGCTCGCGACGTTGCTGGGCCTCGGTTTCGCGATCGCCGTCCCCCAACTCGGCGGCGCCGACGAGCCGGTGCACGTCCTTCGCGCCTGGCAGGTGTCGGGCGGCGACTGGATCAACGAGCGCACGGGGTCGGTCGAACTGTGCGGCGGCGGCACCGATCGCGGCCCGACGGTGGTCGGGACCTTCCCCGCCGACCTGCTCGACGACACGCGCGAGATCTACGCGCGCGGCCTGCTCGACGCGAGCCGCACGGGCCTCGGACCTGGGGGCGCCGCCGACGCCTGGCGGACGATCGACGACCCTGCCCCGGGCGGTCCGGCCTGCAACCTCGGGATCTCGACCGGCGCGGTGTACTCACCGATTCCCTATGCGGGCTCGGCCATCGGGGTCGGGCTCGCACGCATCGTCGGCCTCTCGACCTTCGCTGCGCTCCTCCTCGCTCGCCTCGGTGCTCTGATCGCGTACGTGCTCGTGGTGCGGCGCGCAGTCCGCCGGGCCGGGAGCGCGGCGTGGGTGGTCGCGGTGCTCGGCCTCGCCCCGGTCGCGGTCGCGCAGTCGGCGATGATCACCGCCGACTCGCTCACGATCGCGCTCGCGTTGCTCGCGGTGGTGCTCGCGCGGCACGCAGCCGACCCCGAGACTCCCCTCGATCGGCACCTGTTGATCGAGATCGCGATCGTCGCAGCCGCGCTGGGCCTCGCGAAGCCGCCCTACGTGCTGCTGCTCGTCATGTTCGTCCCCGTGGTCCTGCGCCGTCGCGCGGCGGGCGGAGTCGCGCTCGCGGCCGTGCTCGTGCCCGCCGCGATCCTCTTCGCGGCGTGGAGCGGCTACGCCCAGTCGATCTACGTGCCGCTCGAGAACCCGTACGACCCGACCGCCGTCACCAACGACGGGTACGCCTACCACGACGTCGACCCCGACGCCCCGCTCCGATTCGTGCGCGCGCACCCGCTCGATTTCGTGGCCGCGATGGGTCGGACGGTCGCGCGCGACGGGGTCGAGATCCCGCGCGATGCCGTCGCGCAACTGCCGTGGCGACCGTTCGCGTCGGCCGGCGCGGTCGCGGTCGTGCTGCTCGTCGGGGCCGCGTTGGTGCTCGTCGTCGCGCCCGATCGACGACGCCGTGCACGATCGCCCGGCGGTGTCGCTCGCTCCGATGCGTTCGTGACGTGGGGTGTGGTCGTCGCAACCACCGGCGCGGTGTTCCTGCTCGCCTACACGGGGTGGAACGCTGTGGGAGCCCCGCGCATCGACGAGTTCCAGGGCCGCTACCTCTTCCCCGTCGTCGGGCTCGCAGCGCTTGCGTCGACACACCGGAGCACCGATGTCGGAAGTGTCCCGTCGACACGATCCGCGACGACCGGCCTGGCGATCGCGACGGTGTCGGCGCTCGCCGCGTTCGCGGCCCTCCGCATCGGCCTCTACTGGTACTGAGTCACAGCGATTGCCGGAACAGGCGCGCCCGCAGGCGGGTCCCGAGTTGTTGGGCGGGCTGCTCGACGAGGCGGAAGCTGGCCGTGCCGCACAGCGCGGCGAGCGCGAAGGCAATGACACCGATGATCGCGAACTTCGTCTCGAGGTTGTGGATCTCGATCCACTCGAACGTCGCCTTCTTGAGCCAGAAATCGTGCCAGAGATAGAGCCCGTACGAGGTCAGGCCGAGATAGGCGATCGGCTTCACCTCGAGGAACCGCCGGTACCAGCCGCGGTCGTTGCCGCCGAGCACGATCGGCACCACGAGCAGCGCCGCCGAAGCGAGGAGCAACAAGTTGCGGACGAATACCTGCCAGTCGGGTTCGAGCTCGATGAACCGGTCGACGTCGAGGAACACCGGGACGGCCATGAAGCAAGCGAACGCGCCGACTGCACTCCAACTCCCCCGCCGCGCGATCTGCTCGACGCGATCGACGACCGGGTGCGCCTCACCGCTCAACTCCCGGAACGCGCTGACCGCGGCCAACGCCATGCCCGTGGCGAAGACATCGAGTGTCCCGGGGAACCAGTGCTCGGCCACGTGGGGCACGACATCGGCGAAGTAGACGAACGCCCGCCATGCCATCGCGAACCCGAACGCCCCCGCGGCGAGCCACAGCTCCGCGGCAAGTCGCTCCGCGGCGGTGGTCGCGCGTGCCGCGAACCGCCGGAGCGCGACCGCGGCAGCGATCATGAAGAAGTAGAAGATCAACTCGGCGGCGAGTGTCCACGTCGGCACGAGCACGTCGATCGCGGTGAACCCCCACTCGGTGTACACATGAGTGAGGGTGAACAGCCGGGCGAGGTGGCCGGCCCCACCGGAGTCGACGCCGAGGAACACGAGCATCACGGCGAGCGTCGCCCAGTATGCCGGGAAGATCCGGAACATCCGCCGCCACACGAACAGCCCGAGGTCGGGCACCGGTGCGCCGCGGAGATGCGCGAGCGCGAACGGGCGATACAGCAAGAACGCCGAGACGATGAAGAAGATCGCGACCGAGAACTCGAGGTGACCGAGCGGTGCCGCCCAGTCGCGCCCGAGCGTGACCCCGGTGATGAAGCCGAGGTGGGCGAAGAACACGGCGGTCATGCCGATGGTGCGCAACCCCTCGAACCCCGCGTAGTGCGGACGAACCGATGAGGGGGCCGGGGTCGCGACGCTCATGCCACCGGTTCCATCGGCGGGCGCGCCACGATCTTGCGGTGGACGGCCCGCATCAGCGGGCGTTCGACCACGAACCAACTGACCGATGCCGCCAGCAGCGTGAGCGCCAGGGTCGCCGCGAGCACGGTGACGAAGTCGGCGGCGAACAACGGGCGCGCCTGCCAACCGACGGCCTTCTTCGCCCATGCCTGGTGCCACAGGTAGATGCCGTACGACACGACGCCGCAATAGGCGAGCGGACGCCACGCGAGCAGCCGCCGAATCGGATCGCGGCCGGCCGTCGCGAAGACCGCGGGGAGCAACAGCCCGAGCGCGACCAGCCCGAAGGTCGCCTGCTTCACGTGTCCCTGCCAACCGTCGGGGCGAACCGCGATACCGAGCGGGAGATCGAACGCGTTGCACAGCACGACGAACGCGCCGATCGAGCCGAGCCACGACCACGACCCGATCGTTGCGAGCCGCGCGGTGACCCGTTGCGAGACGACACCGGCCTGCGCGCCCGCGCTCACCACGGCGACACCCATACCGAGCGCGAACAGGTCGAGGTTCGCCGGCAGCCAGTAGACGCCGAGGAACGCCAGGTCGTCGCCCGCGCCCCAGTAGCAGTACGCGCGAAACGCGACCGCGAACAGATACATGGCCGCCAGCGCGCCGAGCTGGAGGTGCACGCGCGTGACGCCGGACCGGCCCGCACCGAGGCGGCGCACGAGCGCCGCCCACACCGGGAGGAACAGGTAGAACGTCACCTCGACGGCCAGCGTCCACGCCTGCGACATCCCGCCTGCCGCCCAGTCGCGGAAGTACACGTGCACGAGCCCGAAGTAGCTGAGGTACTGGGGCAGGCCGTCGGCGACGGGCGCCTGGAACCCGACGAAAACCAGGATGCCGGCGAGCGCGAACCAGTAGGCGGGGTAGATCCGCACGGCCCGACGCACGAGGAACCGACCGAGCGGCGGCTCCGGTTCGTCGCCGAGGGCGCGCGTGACGAACGGCCGGTAGAGCAAGAAGCCCGAGATGAGGAAGAAGATCGCGACGCCGACGTCGAACTCGGTGAGATAGGACGCCCAGAAGCCGTTGTTCTGCCTCCCGGTGGGTAGGGCGACGTGGTGCAGCACGACCGTGAGCGCGGCGATCGCGCGGAGACCATCGAACAGGTCGAAGTTCGTCGCCGCGGTGCGCGTCCCGGCGATGACGGCGGGCACGATGCTCGATGCTTCTCGCGCCCGCGCTCGCAGCGCGGCGAAGCGACCGGCGTCGAGGTCGAGCGCGGGCCGCTCGACGACGTGGTAGCTGATCGATCCCGCGACGAGACTCAGCGCGAAGGCCGCGCTCGCGACGATCCAGAAGTCGGCGTGCGGGTAGGGCAGCAACGTGCCGCCCGACCAGCCCGCCGTCTCGACGATGAAGTGGTCGTGCCAGAGGTAGAAGCCGTACGACACGAGCCCGAAGTACGCGACCGGCCGCAACCGCACGAACCAGAGATACGCGCTGCGCGCCGGCGAGCGCAACGCGATCGGGGCCAGGAGCAGCGTGGCACACAGCAGGTAGAACGCGTGGGCGAGGTGGCCGTCGAGCGAGGTCTCGTTCGTGAGCACCAGCCCGCGACTCACGTTGGTGAAGAGCGGCACGCCGAGGTACGCGAGCCCGGCGAGGCCGACGACGACATCGGGGCCTCGCCGAACGAGCGTCGCGAGCCGCGGCGTGTTGCCGGTGACGCGCACGTAGGCGACGATCGACGCGAACCCGAGGCCGACCGCGAAGATGTCGAGCTGGCCCGGCAGCCAGAACTCCGCGACGGCCGGGAGCCCGATCTCGGCGTCGACGAGCGCCCGGAAGGCGAACGCAATCACCACGAGGACGCCGACGAGCATCAGTTCGAGCGACAAACGGCCTGCCGCGTCGCGGTCGCGACCGATGCGGCGCACCGCCGCGGCCCAGCCGAGGAGAAACGCATAGAACGCGAGTTCGGTCGCAAGTGTCCACGTGGGGACGAGCACCGACACCGAGAAGAACCCATCGTCGCTGTAGATGTGGGTCAGGGTCGCGAGCCGTACGACGTCGCCGAACCCGTCGACGTCGACCCCGAAGACCACGAACAACAGGACGAGCGTCAGCCAGTACGCGGGGAACACCCGCACCGCGCGGCGCCGCAGGAACCGGCGGGCGCTCGGCGCACGGGCGCCCGCCTGGTTCGCCTCGGCGAACGGCAGGCCGAGGAGGAACGCCGAGATCATGAAGAAGATCGTGGGGCCGATCTCGAGGCGGCCGAGGAACGCGCCCCAGTCGGACCGACCTGTCACGCCGGTGACGTATCCGGTGTGCGTGAGGAACACCGCGGCGATCGCGATCGCACGCAAACCCTCGAGCCCGAGGATGCGACCCGGATCCGACGGCCGGGTGACGATCGGATCGGTCTCGGTCGTGGCGGTCATGTGCGGGCCCCGACCAACAACCCGTCGCGGCGGCGTCGGATCGGCTCCTCGATGGCGCGGTGGCTCACGGCGGCAGCAGCGACCGCGAGCGCGAACGCGGTTGGCGCGACGACGGCGAACGATCCGTCGAACGGCCGCGCGTCGGTCCAGATCATGAGCCGATCGATGAATGCCTGGTGCCAGAGGTAGAACCCGTACGACACGACACCGAGGTACACGAGCGGCCGCCCGGCGAGCAACGATCGATACCGCGATCGGCGGCGCCCGAGCAACGGCACGATCGCGGCCAACACGATGAGACCGTTCAGGAGGTGCCGCACCTCGCCGTCGATACCCGTGCGCGAGTCGAGCCCGCGTGTGCCGTAGCGCGCGCTGTAGAGCCAGAACACGCCACCGGCGAGCACGAGCCAGGGCACGGTGCGGTCGCTCGCGCGGTCGAACGCGGTGATCGGCCCGTGGCCGCGCGTCCAAACCACCAGCACCGCGAGCAACATGCCGAGCGCGAAGTACGCGAGGTAGCCCGGTAGCCAGTTCGCGGCCGCGCACGTCCAGTGGGTCGAGGTCGCGCTGCACACGGCGTCACCGTCGGGCCGGAACACGAAACCGACGAGGAACCGCCAGCCGAGCGCGAGGCCGACGAGCACGCCGATGCCGGCGAACTCGACGCGCAGGCGTTGCGCCGGCGCCGCAGCGCGCGGCGCGATTCGCCGCACCAGCACGACCCAACCGGCCACGAACACGTAGAACGACACCTCGACGCACAGCGTGTACGCGGCGGCGATGCCGTCGAAGAAGCGGACCGGGTCGTAGATCTGCGTGAACGTGAACAACTGGAGTACGGAGCGAGCGTCGCGCACGTGCAACCCGAACGACCCCTGCTCGGGAGCGCGCAGGAACACGAGCATGATTGCGAGGGCAACCCAGTACGCCGGGACCACGCGCAGCACGCGATGCCGAGCGAATCGGGTCAACGACGGCAGCGGCCGTCCGGCGAGGTGCGCGGCAGCGAACGGCTGGTAGACGAGGAACGCCGACAGCACGAAGAACAGTGTCGGGCCGATCTCGAAGTGGTTCAGCCACGCCCAGCCAGTGTCGTACTGCTTGCCGGTCGCGAGGCTCGAGTGCTTCACGAACACCGCGACGGCGCCGAGCGCCCGCAGGCCTTCGAGCCCCGCGACGTGCGGCCGACCGGACTCGAGCTGGGCCGAGGCGTGCGCCGGGCCGGGGGCCACGCCCGGCATCGTCAGTCGGCCGCCGCCTGCCGCTGCCGGGCCGCGGCTTCGATCGCCGCCCTCGGCAGCACCGGCGCGTCACGACCCGACGAGGGGGCGTCGCTTCCCATCTGTTCCTCGTGGTACTCGGACTCGACGTTGACGGTCCACACGTCGTGATGGGCGCCGAGGATGTTCTCGACCGACAGCATGGCGGTGAGCATCGAGTGATCCTGGTTGTTGTACTTGTGCATGCCGTTGCGACCGGTCGGCATGATGTTCGGCGCGTTCGCCGCGATCCAGTCGCGCAGCACCTTCACGTTGGCTTGGTAGTACTCGTCGTAGACCGGGTACGCCTTCGGCATGCGCACGACGTAACCGGCTTCGACCTTCGACGCGTCGGCGAGGCCGAGGTGTTGGATCTCGCGCTTGGCCTGCGCGATGAGGTCGTCGTCGGACTTCGTCCAGGTGTCGTCGCCCTCGTTGACGAACAACTCGAGCCCGAGACAGGTGCGGCCCTCCTTCACGAGGTAGGGCGACCACGACCCGAAGTTCTGGATGCGGCCGACCTTCACGTCGGGGTCGTGGATGTAGATCCAGTTGTCGGGGAACGAGTACTCCTGCGGCACCACGAGCGCGACCGTGATGAAGTCGCGGTAGCCGAGCCCCTCGGCCGCGGCCCGGACCTCGGGCGGGACGGGCGGGTCGATCGCGCGGATCAGATCGCGAAACGGCATCGAGGAGACGACGTGGGTGCAGGGATAGGCGCGCTCGGCACCGTCGACCTCGACGACGACCGATTCGGCGCGTCCGTCGGCATGGGTGATCCGCACGACGCGCGCACCGAAGTCGACGGTGCAACCGCGCCCGATGACGATCTCGGTGCACCGCTCCCACATCTGGCCGGGGCCGAATTTCGGGTAGTTGAACGACTCGATGAGCGACGTGACCTGTTGGCCCTTGCTGCGACGATTCTTGACGAACTTCGGCGTGAATCCCTCGCGGACGGCCGTCATCAACGACATGCCCTTGACGCGCTGCGCACCGAAGTCGGCCGACATCTGGCGGGTCGGGACTCCCCACACCTTCTGGTTGTAGTGGTCGAAGAAATGCCCGTAGAGGCGCCAACCGAACATGCTCACGTAGAAACCCTCGAGGTTGCTCGTGTCTTTCGGTGGACGAACCCGGACCCAGAGGTACGACGCGACGCACCGCACCGCTTCGATGAACCCGATGTTGCGCAGCACGTTCAGCGGCTTGAGGGGGTAGTCGTAGAGCTTGCCGCGGTAGTAGATGCGACTCATCCGCGGCCGTTGCAGGAACTCGTCTTCACCGAGGATCTCGAACCACAGGTCGTCGACGGCCTTGACCTTGGTGAAGAAGCGGTGCCCGCCGATGTCGAAGCGCCAGCCGTCGCGCTCGACCGTTCGGCTGATCCCGCCGACGACGTCGTCGGCCTCGAGGATCGTCGGCGTGACGCCCGCCTTGGTGAGGTGGTACGCGGCGGTGAGCCCGGCAGGGCCGGCACCGATGACGACGACCTGCGCCGCGGCTGGATCAGATCGGGGCGTTGCGGTCGCGGCCATCTCCCCCGTCTCCCTCGGTTCCCGGGCGGCGATGCTACCGGTGACCCACCACGGGGCCGGGCACCGACGCCACGCCGCGGTGTGCTAGATCCCTGGGCGATGCGACGCGCTCTGAGCCGTGCGGCCACCCGCACCCGAGTTGTCGGCAGTCTGGCGCTCGCGGTCGTCGCGCTCGCCGGCTGTTCCGAACCCGGCACCGGGAGCGACGACTTCGCGGCCGGTCAGGCACGCGTGGTGGCCCTGCTCAACGAGGCCGGCGCCGTCCTGCCACCCGCGGCCGACTTCGAGCCGGTGACCATCGCCGACACCGACCGCGAGACGTGCCGCGACAAGTTCCTCGGCTTCGCGGTCGGCGAATCGGGGACGCGCCAGGCGCAGGTTCCCGCGATCGTCGAACTCGCCGGGACCGGGCTCGACCCCGACGCCGCGATCGAAGCGATCGCCGCCATGTGGGCCGAGCGCGGCTACGCGATCGACCGCTCCGGGCTCGACGACGAGCGGTACCCGAAGCTGCGTGCACGCGTCGACGGCTACCTCGTGGTCGCGACGAGCAACTCCGATACGCCCGGCTTCGACGACAAGCCGCGCGTGACGCTCTACGCCGTGTCGGAGTGCCTCGCCGGCTGAGCGGGCCCAGACGTGCGCGCCGACGGCGCTCGCGCGGCACCGAACTCGCCCGACCACCAAGCGACGCCGCCGACGGCCGCGAGGATCGGCAACGCGACATCGATCGGAACGCGGTAACGCGTGATCCCGAACGCCAGCACCGCGGTGAACGTGATCAGTCCGGCGGTTGCGAGCAGCGGCCAGATCGGGACCCTGCGGCGGCGCAGCGCGACGAGCCCCGCGCCGGCGAACGGGAGCAGGAACACGTACTGCCAGAACGCGAGCCGCGGGGCCGAGCGCCCGCGACCCTCGAGCGCGATGTTGAGCGAGATGTTCTGCTCGGGTCGGTACACGTCCCACATGCGGCCGATCCGTGCCGCGGCGACCACCGGAAACCGCTCGACGTGATCGCTGAGGTAGGTGAGGCCCTGCTCGCGCCAGATCGCTTCGCGCTCCGACTCGTCGCCGACGAGCGACACCGCGGCCGCGCCACCACACCCGACGTACCAGTAGCCGAGCAGTTCGCCGTGGTAGGTCTCGTCGCAGTTGCCGACGAGCAGTACGCCGCCGGTGCCGTTGCTCATCAGCACCGGGTGCTCGAATCGCCCGACGTTGTACAGCACCCACGGCGCCACGAGCAGGGCGCACACCGCGCCCGCACCGACGATCTGCACGAATCGCTCACGGCGATCGCCGACGCACCGCCACACGAGCGGCACGACGATGAGCACCGCGAGCGCGAGCAGCTCGGCGCGGCTGAGCGCCGCGAATCCGATCGCGGCGCCGGCCGCCAACACGCGCCGCCGGGTCGGGATCGCGACGTAGCGGTACACGGCGAGCACCACGAACGCGAACGCCAGCGCGGCCATGCTCTCCGACATGAGCATCTCGTCGTTGATCCACAGGTTCGCGTAGCCCGCGGCGGCCAACGCAGCCACGACGCCGACCCGGTTCCCCGCGATCGCACGCCCCGCGAACCCGATCACCGCGATCGCGGCTGCGCCGAGCAGGCACGACGCGAGGCGGTGCTGCGTCTCGCTCCCCAACCCGACCTTGGTGAAGCCGGCGAGGTAGAGGATGTAGGCCGGTGGGTGGCCGGCGCTCTGGCGAATGCGTCCGAGCTGATCCCACTGGAACGGATCGACGAAACCGATGCCGCGCGCGACCGCGGTCGCCTGGAGGTGGTAGTACGCGGCGTCGCCGTTCAGCGGTTGGCGGCCCCGCTGCCCGAGCACGTACACGACGCGCCACACGAACCCGGCCGCCGTCACCGCCGCGAGCGATATCCGGAATCGCCGATCGCTCCATTCCGCGAGCACCGGTGCGACGCGTCGGCGCCAGGCGAGCGCCGGCCGTTCGACGACGTACCAGCTCGCGGCCGCGCCGACCAGGGTCGCCGCGAGCGCGACGACGCCCAGCGTGACCTCGCCGTTCCAACCACTCGGGGCGTCGAGCCAGTCGTCGCGTGCAATCGCGACGATGTGGTAGTGCCAGAGGAAGATTCCGTACGAGACGGTGCCGAGCCAGACGACGACGCGATGGCCGAGCACCCGCCCGATCGCCGAGTCGCCCGCTCGCTCCCCAGCGAGCGCGAAGGGAGCAACGAGCGCGACAGCCGCGAGCGCGTACAGCACTTGGGAGCCGAGTCCGTTCTCGGCGCGGATCTCGAACCGGCTGCGCACGACGAGCGCGACCGCGGCCGCAGGCCAGAGCAGCGCGGGTCGCGCGACCGAGCGGAGGATGCGGGCCACTGCGGTCGCCGCACCGCGCTCCGTCGTGAGCACCGCGAGCAACATCCCGACGCCGAACGCCATCGAGAAGTTCGGGAGCCACTGCTGGCGGACCGCGTCGCCGTCGGTGGCGACCGTCCAGGCGACCCACTGTGCGACGAGCACGGCGATACCACCGACCTCGACAGCGAACGCCCGACCGGGACGGCGCCGTACCACCGCGCCGACGAGCGCGGCGTAGAGGGGCAGCGCGACGTAGAACGACAACTCGACGGCGAGACTCCAGGTGTGGGGCAACCCGCGGAAGGTGCCGAGTCCGGCGTCGGACCGCGCGTAGATCTGCACGAGGCCGTACTGGCGGGCGAGGACACCGACGGGCGATTCGAACGTGAGGCCGGCGCGGCTGACGAAGACGAAGAACGTGAGGCAGGCCCAGTACGCGGGCAGGATGCGCAACGCCCGGTTGCGCAGGTACGAACGCAGGTCGGGGCGCTTCGCTCCGTCGAGGTGCGCGGCCGCCCACGGCCGGTACAACAGGAATCCCGACAGCGCGAAGAACACCCACACGCCGACCCGGAGTTGTTGCAGCAGGCGGTGGCCGAGCGAATCCGCGAGGCCCGCGGCGAAGAAGTCGACGTGGTACGTGAACACCGCGAGCGCAGCGACGGCCCGCAGGCCGTCGAACCCGGGGAGCCGCTCGGACCGTCGCAAGGTGCCGATCGTACGGGGTCGCGCACCCGATGGGCGGCGCGTAGAGTCGCCGCCGATGGCCTCCCCGCCGAGCCCCGACGCGCGTCTCACGCGTGCGGCGTGGATCGGTTCGAGCGCCGCGTGGCTCGTCGGCGCGTTGCTGATCACCCGCACCTCGCAACCGTTCGCGGGGATCCATCCCGCCCAGGCTTCGGCGTGGCTCCACGGCCGGTGGGACCTGCCGAGCCGACCCGATGTGCTCGGTCTCGAGGCGTTCGTGATCGACGGCCGGCGCCACACCTACTTCGGGATCTGGCCGAGCCTGCTCCGCGTCCCGTTCGCCGCACTCCCCGACTCCTGGGACGGCCGCCTCGCGATCGCGTCGATGTTGCTCGCCTCGGGCCTCTTGCTGTGGTTCTCGGCGCGGCTCTCGTGGGCCGTGCGCGATGCGCTGCGGCCGGGCGCGCCCGTGGGACGCGCCGAACCGTGGGCCGTCGCGGGGTTCCAACTCCTCGTCGGTGCCGGATCGATCGCGACGTTCCTCATGAGCCGCGGTGTCGTGTACCACGAGATGGAGTTGTGGGGCATCGCCGGAGCGGTCGCGACGGCCGACGCGTTGTTTCGATTCGCACGCGCGCCGTCGACGCGCGGTGCGGCCTGGGTCGCCGTGTGGGCCGCGATCACGACGACCTCGCGCATCTCGGTCGGGCTCGGCGCGGTCGCCGGCGTCGCGCTGTTCACGGCCGGCTACGCGTGGCCGCGGACGCGAGCCCGCTTCGCTGCGCCGAGCCAGCCCGACTCAGGCCGGACCGACTCGCGTCAGCCCGATTCGGGTCGCGACTTCCGCCGGCACCTCGCGGTGCTCGCCGCCGCTGTGATCGTGCCCGTCGTGCTGCACGCCGGGGCCAACACCGCGCGGTTCGGGAGTCCGACCCGGCTCCCCCTCGATCACCAGGTGTTCAGCGACCCCGACGGGTTCGGCACGCTCAACGACGCGCGTGAGGCGGCCCTGGCCGCGAACGACGGCTCGCTCTTCGGCCTGCAGTACGTGCCGACGACCCTCTGGCAGTACCTCCGACCCGACGCGATCCGCGTCGACGACCGCGCACCGTTCGTCGCGTTTCCGCCGCGGGCCCATGTCTTCGGCGACGCCGTCTTCGACACCCTCGATCGTTCGTCGAGCCTCCCGGCGAGCCTCCCGGGCTTCGTGGTCCTCGGTCTCGTCGGGGTCGTCGCGCTCGTCCGCCGCCCCGCGCTCACTGCGGTGTGGGGTCCGGTGGTCGGCGGTGCGCTCGGGACGAGCTTCGTGCTGACGATCGCGTTCGTCTCGCACCGGTACCTGGCCGACTTCTTCCCGCCGCTGCTCGTGCTGGCGATCGTCGGGATGCAGGTGCTGGTCGCGCGCCGCAGGTCGCGCGCCGTGCTCGCGGGCGTCGTCGCGATCTGTGTCGCCGGGGGCGCGATCAGCTTCGGGTTGGCGAGGGTGTTCCAGCGTCCGTGTGGGGTGCCACCGCCGTCTCCGTCGGGGCCGGTCTTGCAGTGTCCCGACGCGGAGTGAGCTCGAACAGGAGCTGGTAACCGAACAGCGTCGGCCACGCCCGGGCGAGCGCGGCGTCGACCCGCCCCGCAGCGCGCAACACCGCGTTCGGGCCCGAACGCCGCGCGGTCGGGGTCGTGCGCCCGGTCACCCGACCACCGGCAGCGCGTGCGGTGACCTCGATGGGCACACCGACGGCCCAGCGGCGTGTGATCTCGAACCCCTGCTCGCGCGCGAGTTGCCCGAAGCTGCGTCGCGTGAAGAACCGCACGTGCCCTGCGTCGAGGATGCCGCGGCGTTCGTACGCGAACCGGCCGGCCGCGACCCGCGCTCGCGGGTACCAGTGTCCGATGTTGGGAACGCAGACGAGCATGCGGCCACCCGGGGCGAGCACGCGGCGGGCGTCGCGCAGCATGTGTTCGGGGTGCGGCACGTGTTCGAGCACGTCGGCGGCGAGCACGATGTCGAATCCGTCGCCGACCGCCTCGGGGATCCCGTCGTCGAGATCCGCGCGCACGAATCGGTCGACGCGTTCGGCGACCTCGGCGTGTTCCTCGACATCGACCCCGACCACCTCGTGGCCGAGTTTGCGCAGTTCGGCAGCGAGGTGCCCGGCGGAGCAACCGAGGTCGAGCACCCGTCGCGGCGGGCCGACCGACAGCGCGGCGACGATCGAGCGGTGCGAGGTCGCGGCCTCCTCCTTGAGCTCGTACTCGCGCGAGGCGAAGGCCGTCGCTCCGCTCCCGAAGCCCATCTTGTGCGCGCGGTAGACGACGACGTCACGCACGACGTCGCGGGCGTAGCCGAGCCCGTTCACGTAGGAGATCTCGTCGCCGTAGTAGGTCGGAATCGGGATCTCGACGATGCGCTGCTGCGTCTCGAGCAGTTGGATGATGATCTGGCAGTCGAAGTCGAAGACGTCGACATTGCGCTCGAAGGGGATCTTGCGGAGCGCGGCGACCGAGTAGGCGCGGTAGCCGCTGTGCCACTCCGAGAGATCGGCGCCACCGATCGCGTTCTGCACCCGGGTCAGGATCTTGTTGCCGACGTACTTGTAGACCGGCATTCCGCCGCGACGCGCCGCGCCCTTCGTGAGCATCCGCGACCCGAAGACCGCGTCGGCCTCGCCGCGCTCGAGCGGGGCGACCATCTCGGGGAGCATCTCGGGCGCGTACTGGCCGTCGCCGTGCAACAGCACGATGATGTCGAGGTCGTGCTCGATCGCCCACCGATACCCGGCCTTCTGGTTGCCGCCGTAGCCGAGATTGCGGTCGTTCCGGAACACCCGGAGCGGCAGGTGCGCGTTGGCCTGCTGATAGCCGAGTCCGACGAGATAGGTCGCGTCGTCGCTGTGATCGTCGAAGACGAGGACCTCGCTGATCCGCGGTGCGAAGTCGCGCGGGATGCGGTCGAGGACGTGCGCGAGGGTGGCGGCGGCGTTGTACGCGACCACGAGGATCCCGATCCGCGGCTGGCGCTCGCTCACCCCTGCACCTCCTCGGACCCTCCGGCTCGGGCTCGACGCCCGGCGATCCACGCTAGGGCCACCGCGGCCAGCAGTACGAGGCTCGGCTCCGCGGCCGCGCGGTAGCGCGCCTGACCGTAGGTGACCGCGGCACCGATCGTGACGACCGCGATCGGCACGAGGAGCGCCAGCAGCGTGCGGCGATCACGCCGGAGTCGGATCCCGCCGACGACCGCGAGCAACGCCACCGGATAGAACGAGAACAGGGCCGATCGCGTCGCCCAGGCTTCGCGGTCCTCGCCCTCGTTGAACCAGACCATGTCGAACGGTCGATACAGGTTCCAGACTCGCCCGACCCGCGCCGACATGACGACGGGCTGCCACTTCATGTTGTTGCCGATGTACCGCAGAGTCCGATCCCGCAAATACTTCGACACCTCCGACTGGTCGCCGCACTGCGCGACCCGTTGCGGACACATTTCGAGGTCGTCACGATCCCAGATCTCGACGCAGTAGATCGGATCGGCCTTGATCTCGGGCGCGGCGTCGGCAGGCGCCGCGTCGTAGCTCGTCAACCCGATGTTGGCGCCGTGGTACACAGGCTCGCAGTTCGATGCCGCGATCGCGAGGCCGTCGTTCGTCGAGACGAAGGTGAACTCCTCGAAGCGGAGGTTGTTGTAGACGACCCACGGACCGACGAGCGCGATCGCACCGACTGCGACCGCGCCGATTCGACGCAACACCTTCGGCTCGCGCCACGGCACGATGATCGCCGCGAGGAGCGGGCCGAAGAGCAACAACTCGGCGCGGGCGAGGCCGGCGAGTGCACACGCGACGCCGAGGATCACGAGCCGCCGGGTCGTGAGCGCCTCACGCGCCCGCAATGCCGCGAGGATCGCGAGCACGACGGCGAGGTTCGTGACCGTCTCGGAGAAGATCAGCGCGTCGCTGATCCAGAGGCCGGGATAGATCGCGGCCACGCCCGCGGCGATGAGGCCGACCGAGTCGCCCCGGTCCGCGCGACCGCGATCGCCTGGGCCGCCGAGATCGCCGGAGCGACCGAGACGCCGCCCGGCGAAGCCGATCCCGACCACGACCGCGGTGCCGAACAACGCCATCGCATAACGCTGCGGAACCTGATTCGTCGGGTCGCCGATCCACGAGTCGGGCAGGCGATCGCCGAGCCACGACACCGGGGCGAGCGCGAACACCGTCAGCGGCGGGTGATCGGCCGCGGGCTCGTCGGGGCGGAACGGGTCGGTGAGCCCGCCGCCGCGCGCGAGATGGTTCGCCGCGGAGTTGTAATAGGTGCTGTCGTTCGGCGTGTCGGGATCGACCGACGGGCACTGGGTCGGGGCGACGACGTCTTCGACACCCGTCGGACACGATCCGCCCTTGCCCCACGCGACGTACGTGATCCGCACGGCGAGCGCGACGAGCGCGATCGCGAGCAGGAACCGGCCGAAGCGAGTCCAACGCCGAGGGCTCACGACGCGGATCATGGCACCAGAGTTCCGAAGAAGGCGAGCATCGACATGGCGACGAGCCCAGTGCCCGACAAGACGAGTACGTACCGCTCCACCATCGGCCGTTCGGTGAGGGTCGCGCCCGCGACGATGAACGGCAACGTTGCGAACGCGTAGCGCTCGATCGAGTCGAGGTTCGCGGCCGACAGGCCGATCACCGATGAGGCGAGCGCGTACCAGAACATCGATCGCGGCCCCCGACGCCAGATGTGGACGAGCAGCGACAGCAAGACGATCGCCGTGAAGAAATGCAGCCCCGAGCCGAACCGGTCGCCGAGCCGGAGGTCGCTGAGTGCATCCCACATCGCGCCGAGCGGATTGACGACGCCGCCCCGCAAGGTCGTGCGGTTGTGGATGCGGAGCGGTTCGAACAACGAGCCGGCCCGCTCACGCGCCCAGACGAGGAACACGAGTTGGCCGATGGGCGCGCCCGCGGCGGCGGCGAGGCCCGCGAGCCGGTCGCGCGGCCTGGCCGGTCGCCAGCGCTCGAACACTTCGACGAGCAACGGGATCGCGACGAGGATCCCCGTCGGCCGGGCGAGGCCGGCCACGATCGCCCATGGCAGCGCCCGCCACGGGCGGCCGCGTCGGGTGGCGTCGATCGCGCCGACGGCAGCGAGCAGGAGCACCGACTCGGCGTAGCCCATCACGAGCACGAACGCCGGCGGTGCGAGCACGCCGATCCACACCGCGCGGCGAGCGGTGTCGGCGTCGCCCGACTCGCGGACGACGAAGCGATGGAGCTTCACGAGGAACCACAGCGCCGCGAGGTTCGCGACGACGACCACGCCCTTCCCCGCGTCGATTCCCGGAACGATCGCACCCACGGCACGACCGAGGAGCGGCAGCAACGGGAAGAAGCGCAGGCCCGCGGGGTCGACACCCTCGTATCCGAACTTGGCGATGTCGCCGTACCACGCCGCGTCCCACGCCAAGAGGCCGTGGTCGATCGTCGGTGGGCGACCCGCGAACGCCGTGTCGGCCACGTGGCGGGCCGTGGCCAGTGCGGCGGCGACGAGCGCGCGCGACAGGATCCACGGCCCGATCGCGACCACGAGCGCGCGGCCGGCGCTGCCCGGATCGCCCGCGCGGTCGAGGGCGCGGTCGTCGGTCGCCGCCGTCATCCGACCCGCAGCTCGTACAGCCCCGCGCGTTCGAAGATCGTCTCGTCGGGCGCGATCCGGGGCACCGCCTGTCGCCCGGCGACCGCGAGTGCCGTGATCAGCGGGCCGCAGTAGGCGTCGTGCGTGCGGTAGCCACCCGCGCTGACGACCCAGATCCGACCGGTTCCCGCCCGTTCGATCACCCGCGCCGCGACCCGTTCGGGCGAACGATCAGGATCCGCGAGTCGCGCCTCGTAGTCGACCCAGTCGACGAACCCGACGTCGGTCGAGAGGTCCGGGTACCGCAACTCCACGAGGTCGGGGCGCTCCCGCGCCAGCACGCGATGGGTGGCCGGCCCGAGTTGGTCGGGGCAGTAGACGACGACCTCGCCGGGCGTCGCCTCGGCCGCGATCATCGCGGCGACCGCGCCCGTCTGGGTCCGTTGCTCGACCGCGTTGCGCGTTCCACCGACGAGGCCGACCACGGCGACCAACGCGAGCGCCGCCGCTCGCACACGCGCGTCCGCGAGCAACGTGATGCCCCCCGCGATGATCAGGGCGTACATCGGGAACACGATCGCCGAGTACCGCGGTTCGAACGCGCTCTCGCCGACGTACGCGACCGAACAGGCGACGACGAGGGTCACGCCACCGAGGATCGTCTCGGCGCGCACGGGTGTACGGGCCCGCAGATCCAGCCGCACCTCCCAGCGCCCGTACGCGGCAACGCCCAACGCGCCGATCACGAGCAGTGGGACCGAGAGGAGGTAGAGCGTCCAGCCCTCCGGATGGTCGTCGCCGCCGGCGAAACCGATGAACGTCGTGCCGATCGGGCCCGGCGGCAACTGCGGCGTACCCCACGGCGTGCCGGTATGCGCCCGCTGGTCGAACAACACCGGGAGCCATGCCGCGAACGTCGCCGCACCGATCGCCGTCGCGACGAAGATCCGGCGCGCCGCCCGCCGCAGGTCGTCGGGGCCGCGCCACGCGACGAGGAGCAGCGTGAGCCCGGTGACACCGACCAGCGACAGGCACCAGTACTGCGTGAAGAGGAGGGCCGAACTCACGACCGCTACCGGAGCGAGCCGCGCCGGCGACGGGTCGTCGAACGCCCGACGGACGGCGAGCATCCCGGCGAACACGAGGAAGATCTCGAGGCCGTACATGCGCGCCTCGGTGGAGTAGCGGATCGCGTACGGGCTCGTCGCCGTCACGACGAGCACCGCCACCGCCAACGGCCGGCCACCGATGCGGCGCCCACACGACCACGCGAGCGGGAGCGCAGCGACGCCGAACACGCCGGTGAGCGCGCGGGCCGACGTGTCGCCGTCGCCGAACACCGCGGTCCAGGCATGCAACAAGAAGTAGTAGAGCGGCGGTGCGCCGTCGTGGCGGAGCCAGTCGGGGATGTCGCCGAAGGCCAGCCCCGAGATGTTGACGGTCAGCGCCTCGTCGAGCCAGAGGTCCGAAGCGGTGACGAACCGCAGGAGGATCCCGGCCCCGACGACGGCAACCACGGCGCCGACAACCACGGCGCCGCCCGCCGGAGGAAACGACGCGGCCGATGCGCGCGCCCGCGCGCCAGGCCCCGGCGCCACCCCCTCAGTCACGGTCGACACGCTAGATGCGCTGCTCGCGCTAACGCCGCACCGCCGGAGCCACCTCGCGGGCGAAACGCTCCATGCTCTCCCCCGACGGCGCGTCGCGGAACCACAGGACGAACTCACGACACCCCGCGTCGACGTAAGCCTGCACCTTCTCCGCGACCATCTCGGGGGTGCCGACGAGTTGGTTCGCGATGTAGTCGTCGTCGGTGCCCTGCTTGCGCGGATGCCCGCCGTTCGGGCTGGCGCACCACTCCCGCAACTCCCGCTCGGTGTCGAAGATCCGACAATCCGGTCCGTGGGTCCGCACGATCGAGTCGGGGTCGCGACCGACGTCGTCGCAGTGACGGGCCAGCACCTCGCTCTTGTGGACGAACTGGTCGAGGCCGACCTGCCAGTTCGTGTGGGTGGCGTGGCGCGCCGCCACCGCGAGCGTCTTGCGCTCGCCGCCGCCGCCGACCCAGATCTGCGGGAGCGACTGGACAGGCTTCGGGTCGCAGTAGGCGCCGTCGAATCGGAGGAAGCGACCCTCGTGGGTGACGGTCTCTTCGGTCCACAACCGCCGGATCACTTCGAGGGATTCGTCGAGGTACGCGATGCGGGCTCCGGCACCCATGAACTCGTACCCATACGCCTGGTACTCGCGGTCGTACCAACCGGCGCCGAGCCCGAAGACCAACCGGCCTCCCGACATCACGTCGACGCACGCCGCGGTCTTGGCGAGCAGGCCGGGATTGCGATAACTCGCGCAGGTCACGAGCTGGCCGAGCTTGATCGTGCGCGTGTGCTGCGCGATGGCGGCGAGGAAGGTGAACGCCTCGAACACGTGGGTCGGCTCGCGCCGCGGCACGGTCTCGACGTGGTCGTACACCCAGAGGTGGTCGTATCCCCATGCCTCGATCTGCTGTGCCAACTCGACACTGCGGGCCCACGCGGTCGGGCCATCGACGCCGACGTATTCGAGCTTCCACCCCTGCGGCACGAACGCGCCGTACTTGATGGCACCCGTCATCGCTTGTAGTCCCAGTATTGGACCTCGACCATCATCGGCAACAGGTACTTCACGTAGATCGCGGTGATCGCGAGCATGCCGTGGTCTTCGGTCTTCTTGTCGATGATGTCGACGCGGTCGTCGTGCTCCCGATACGCCTTCGCCCGGCGCAGGATCTCGTCGAGCTCGGCCTCGGAACCTACCGAGAACCCCCAGTGGTCGAGGCGCGGGCACCGCATCGGTTCGTCTTCCGCGATGAGGAACAAGAACTGCTCGACATCGAACACCGAGAAGATGAGCCGGCGACGGTCCTGCGTCATCGTCGGGAGTTCCTGGAAGCCGAAGACGTGCTCGTAGAAGTCGGCGAGCAGACCGCGGTGCTCCTCGTCGAGCAGTTCGGCCGGCACGCTCGTCGCGACGTGATTGATGCGGGGAGTCCGGGACGGGAACGTCGGCTTGTCGGCGCGATCGATCGACGTGGTCATGGCGTGGCGCCTTTCTGGTTCGCGATGTCGAGACGGGGAATGCCGTGGCGCGGCGGGTTCGTCATCGGGGAACGACCATGGCCTTCGCGGGTCGGCGCCCCTCGAACAGGTCGACGCTCGCCTGCACGATGCCGTCGAGCGGGATGTCGTCGGGCTCGACGAGCAGTTCGAGCGGGACCCGACCACTCGCGAGGAGCTCGAGCGCGCGGGGAAACCCGTCGTGGTCGTACACGAACGCGCCGGTGATCTCCAGCTCGTTCAGCAAGATGCGGTTCGGGTCGAAGCGCGGCGGCCGAATCCCGGCGCCCACGAGGACGAGCCGGCCCCCGCGGCGGAGTTGGGCGAGCCCCGACTCCATCGCTTCGCGGTGTCCGCTGCACTCGAGCACGATGTCGAAAGGCTCGTCGGCGACGTCGTGCGGCATGCTCGGCGCGACGAGTTCGTCTGGCGTCACGACCCGCGCGCCGATGCGCGCACAGAGGGCGCGACGCCCCTCGTGGGGTTCGCTCACCACGACATCGGTGACGCCGCCCGCGAGGAGCGCGGCCACGCTCAGGAATCCGATCGGCCCACCGCCGGTGACGAGATAGCGCTTCGTCGGGTCGGCGCCGCCGGCGCGGGTGATGCCGTGCAACGAGACGGCCATCGGCTCGACGAGCGCGGCATGCTTGAGATCGAGACCGTCGGGGACGCGGAGCAGTTGCGCGGCCGGCATCTTCTTGTACCGCGCGAATGCGCCCTGCCAGTCGCTGTCGTCGGCACCGACCTTGCCGCGCTCGACGCAGAGCGACGGGCGCTGGTCGAGGCAGAACCGGCACCGCCCGCACCGCGGGCTCGGCCCACCGACGACCGCGTCGCCCACCTGCCACTCGCGGACCGCATCGCCCACTGCGACGATCGTCCCGGAGAACTCGTGCCCTTCGATGCTCCCGGGCTTGGCGGCACCGGGCCACTCGACGATGAAGTGGATGTCGGACCCACAGATCCCGCAGTAGCCGACCTCGAGCAATACCTCGTCGGGGCCGACGACCGGGACCGGCCGCGTCTCGACCTGCACGTCGCGGATCCCATACAGGACGGCCGCGGGCATGTGGTCGGGAATCTCGGGCATCGGGTTCGAGCCTCACGGAAACCTGACGCGCGTGTCAAGGTTGGGTGGCCGCGCCCCGTCGCCGGGCGGAAGCGAGCACGGGAGAACCTGCCCCCGACGGCATCTGACACGGGTGTCAGGGAGGCGTAGCGTCCGGGCCATGACTGCCGACATCGTCATCAAGGGTGGGACCGTCGTCGACGGCACGGGAGCGCCGGGCTACGCCGCCGACGTTGCGATCAGCGACGGCCGGATTCGCGAGATCGGCCCCGGCCTGTCGGGGCGACGCGAGCTCGACGCGGCCGGTCAGATCGTCAGCCCGGGCTTCGTCGACATCCACACCCACTTCGACGCGCAGGTGTTCTGGGATCCGGCGCTCACGCCGTCATCGTTCCACGGGGTCACGTCGGTGATCGCGGGCAACTGCGGATTCACGATCGCGCCGGTGACGCCCGACAACGTCGGGCTCCTCGCCCGCACGCTCCAACACGTCGAAGACATGAGCTTCGACACGCTCGCGGCCGGTGTGCCCTGGGACGAATTCGAGTCGTTCCCGCAGTATCTCCAGGCGATCGCTCGGCGCGGGACCGCACTGAACTACGGCTGCTACATCGGCCATACCGCGCTGCGCATCCACGTGATGGGCGACGAGTCCTACGAGCGCGACGCGACCGAGGCGGAACTCGGCGCGATGCAGGACCTCGTGCGCGACGCGATGGACGGTGGCGCGATCGGCTTCGCGACGTCGGCCTCGCCGACTCACAACGGCGACCGCGGTCGCCCGGTGCCGTCGCGGGTCGCCGGGATCGCCGAGCTGCGCGCCCTGATGGACCCCGTGCGCGAGGCGGGCCGTGGCGTCGTCGCCATGCTCCCGGGCGGGGTGTTCTCGAACCAGCAGATGTTCGACCTCCAACGCGAGATCGGGCGACCGTTCACGTGGACGGCGTTGCTCACGATCAAGGGCCTCGATTACCACGTCCGGGTGATGGAGGAGCACGACCGCGCTCGAGCCGAGGGCATCGAGGTGTGGCCGCAGGTGTCGTGCCGTCCGCTCGTGTTCCAGATGAACCTGCTGGAGCCGTTCACCTTCAACATGCGCGACACGTTCGCCGAGCTGATGGACCGGCCCCGCGACGAACGTGCGGCGGCCTACCGGTCGCCCGAATGGCGCGCCCGCGCCTGGACCGACCTGACGACCTCCAAGGTGCTCCCGCCCAATTGGGGAGCGATGTCGATCGCAGAATCGAACCGGCACCCCGAACTCATCGGCCGGTCGGTCGTCGAACTCGCGGCCGAACGCGGCGTCAACGCGCTCGAGGCCATGCTCGACATCGCGCTCGACGACGATCTCGAGACGCGCTTCTGGTCGGTGCTCGCCAACAACGATCCCGAGGCGATCGCCTGGCTGCTCCCGCAGGACAACGCGTTGCTCGGCCTCGCCGACTCCGGGGCGCACGTCGGCCAACTCTGCGACGCGTGCTTCGCCACCGACCTGCTCGGCAACTGGGTCCGCGAGAAGGAGGTCATGCCCCTCGAACGCGCGATCCACAAACTCTCGGGCGAACCCGCGGCGGTGTACGGACTCCACGATCGCGGCACGCTCGAGGTCGGCAAGGCCGCCGACATCACCGTGTTCGATTTCGCGACGGTCGCGCCCGGCGGCCTGCGTCGGGTGCGCGACTTCCCGGCCGGCGGTGAGCGTCTCACCGCCGACGCTCCCGTGGGCATGACGCACACGCTCGTGAACGGCGTCGCGATCCGCGTCGATGGCGCCCCCGCCACCGCGGGCCTCGACGCCCGCCCCGGCGCGCTCCTCGACGGCCGCTGACCCGCCCGACTCCACCACCCGCCCGACCCACCGCAACGTTGAGTGGAGAACCCGTATTTACGGGTTCTCCACTCAACGTTCGGGACGGTGGGGTCGGTCAAGCGTTGCGGGCGCTGAGGAAGTCATCGATCGCACGGGCGACCATCGGCGGCGGATCGGTGTAGATGCAGTGGATCCGCACGCGGTCGCCCGCGGGCGAGACGTCGACCACCAGCGCGCGCAGGGTCACGAGGTGCGGCACGAGCACGAGATCAACGTCGACGACGTCGCCGGTCTCGAAGTACTCGTCGAGCACCGCGCCGAACCCGCCGAGCGACAGGTCGGTCGTCTCGCCGTGCGCCGCGGGTTCGATGCCGTGTTCGGACACCCGCCGGCACAACGCTGCGACCCGCACGTCGTGGCGCTGATAACGCCGCCGCTCCTCACTCATGAACCGGTCAACCTACTCACGTCGTGGGCCGCGACCGCGCAATCCCGCAGCGACCTCCGACGCGAGGTCGACCACCGCCCGGCCGTCAGCGCCGATGAGTGGCCGCGCCGCCGCGACGGCCGCCGTGTACATCGCGCCCGCCGCCGCGCATCCCGCCGCGAGGTCGACCGTCGCGATCCCCGCGGCGGCTGCCGCGTCGGCGGTCCAGGCAGGTCCCATGGCGGCGTCGACCGCGGCCCACAGCGCGTTCTCGCTGTCGTACAGGATCCGGTGGTGCACGGCCATCACCATCGGGAGGCGGAGCGCCAACACGTTGCGCATTGCCGCCGCCGCCGCGAGATTGCCGACCTCGAGCATTCCTGCGAGCCGCAGGACCTCCTCGGCGAGACCGACGGTCGCGTCGGCGACGTACTCGTCGCACGCCGCGTCGATTCGCGACCACGACCAACCTCGCGCGAACTCCTGGAGCGCGGCCGCCCAGCCCTTCTGGTCGTGCACGATTCGCGCGGCGCGCCACGCGGGGACCGCGCCGCCGGCATCGGCGGGCGAGTCGATGAGCGCGCGCACATCGTCGCCGGTGCGCCACGACACCGAGACGAGACGGCCGTCGACGACCCGCAACGCGTACTCCGGTCCGCCTCCGGCCGCGCCGATCGCGACCATGTCGAGGTCGGAGAAACGATGCGCATCGCCACGAGCCACCGAGCCACCCAACACGACGGCCTGCGCGCCATCGGACACGAGATCGGCCGCGACGAGAGCGACGATCGCGACCTCGCCCGCACTCCCCATCGTCGACTCGCTCGCGGGCGCGCCGTCGGCATCAGCCACCCGCGTCTCGCAATCGGCCGCGCAACACGAACTTCTGCACCTTGCCGCTCGGCGTGCGCGGGAACTCCCCCACCGAATGCAGTTCTTCGGGCCACTTCGGCTTCGCCAGACCCGCCGTGTCGAGGTGGCGCTGCACCACGTCGAGCGTCGGTACCTCGCTGCCCTCCTGCATCCGAAAGAACGCAGCGGCGTGCTCGCCGAGGCGCGGGTCGGGCGCCGCGACGACCGCGCACTCCGCGACGCCCGGCAAGCGCATGAGGAGTTCCTCCACCTCCTGGGCCGAGATGTTCTCCCCACCGCGGATGATGATGTCCTTCACTCGATCGGTGATCGCGAGCCGACCGTGTTCGTCGAGCACGCCGACATCGCCGGTGCGGTACCACCCGTCGACGAAGCAGTCGTCGAGCGCGGGATCGGTGTAGCCCCAGAAGCAGTCGGGGCCGCGACTCCAGATCTCGCCCGGCGTCGCGCGGTCGACGTCGCGGCCGCGGTCGTCGACGAGGCGGATTTCGACACCGGGGAGCGGAACTCCGTCGGTCGTACAACGCTGCTCCCACGGGTCGGCGAACGTCGACCCGGTGATCGACGGGTGCTCGGTACAGCCGTAGGAACGTGAACATTCGATCCCGAGCCCGCGGGCGCGCTCGCACACCGCGACCGGCACGGCCGCGCCGCCGAGCCCGATCGTTGCCATGAGCGGGCCGTGGCGTTCGAGGTCGAAGTCGGGGTGGTCGAGCAGGCTCGTGAGAAAGACCGTGGCGCCCTGCCCCGCCGACAGGCCGTCGTCGAGCATCGCCGCCAGGACCCGCGCGGGGTCCCATACGTCGATCAGATGGATCGCGCCGCGCCGCCACACCGGGAGCAGGAGCGCGGCGAGCATCCCGATACCGTGACCGACGGGTGCGCCGGTGAGCATCGCGGCCCCGACCGTCGGCTGGATCCCACCGAGCTGTCGGATCTCGGCGCCAATGGTGCGGTGCGCATGCACGACACCCTTCGGGTCGCTCGTCGTCCCGCTCGTGAACGCGATGAGCGCGGGCGACTCGGGAGCAACAGCGACCGGCGCGTCGATGAGATCGTCGCCGACCAGCGAGGCGAACGACGCTTCGCCGACGACCGCGACCCACTCGAGGTCGGGGAGCCCTCCCGGATCGACTCGCAACTGCTCGAGGTTCCCGAGGAAGTCCTGGGCCCCGAACCGATCCGTCGTGATCAGGGCCTTCACCTGCGTGCGCCGCAGGATGTAGCCGACCTCCTTGGCGCCGTAGAAGTGGACGATCGGCACGATCGTCACTCCCAGATAGCAGGCCGCGTAGAACGTCGCCGCGGCCTCGACCCAGTTCGGCAACTGGAATGCGACGACATCGCCCGGCCCGATCCCGCGCGCCCGCATCCCTGCCGCGATCCGGCGCGCGAGTTCGTCGACCGCGCCGAGCGTGCCCCGGAACGGTCGACGTTCGGAACGGACCGTGAACGGCTCGGCCGCCGCGTCGGCGAGGCCCGACGCGAGCAGCGTGCCGAGCGTCTGGTCATCCCACCATCCCGCCGCGACGTAACGACGCTGGAGTTCGGCCGAGGGCGGTCGCGGATCCCAGGCGAAGGTCACGATGCGTATTGTGACATCCATGTCAGGTCCGCGTGCGCCCGCCGGCTCCACCAACTCGACCGGCCCGACCGGAGCCGCCGGAGCGACCGGCCCGACCGGCCCGACCGGAGCGATCGTCGCCGAGGTGATCCGGTCGGGATTCGAAACCGTGTGCTTCGAGATGGCGACCTACGTGTCGCGCACGGCGACGACGCCGATCCTGAACCAGAGCAACGAACGGAACGCCACCATCCTCGACGCCGCCGGCCGGCTCGCCGCCCTGAGCGTCGGGATCCCGCAGTTCATGTTGTCGAGCACGCTGCCGGTACGGCTCGCCCTCGACTTCTTCGGCGACGAACTCGCGCCCGGCGACGTGATCGTCGCCAACGACCCGTACAACGGCGGCGGACACCTCCCGGATTTCAACGTGTTCGCGCCGGTGTTCGACGATCGCGGCGAGCTGTTGGTCATTGCGTCGATCCAGTGTCACCACGGTGACACCGGCGGCGCGCTCGCGGGCGGCTACAACGTGTTCGCGACCGATATCTGGAGCGAGGGGACGCGCTATCCCCTCCTCAAGATCATCGACCGTGGCGTCGAGCGTCGCGATGTCGTGCTCACCATGCGGGCGAACAACCGCCTCGACGGCTTCATCGGCGACCTGCGCGCGCAGATCGGGGCCGCCCAGCTCGGCGTACGGCGCCTCGGTGAGATCGCGAGCGAACACGGGGCCGATGTCGTCCGCGCGGCGATCGACCACACGATCGGCGAAGCGCGCCGCCGCTTCTCCGCCGCGATCGACGAGTGGCCCGACGGTACCTACGAGGCCGACGTCTACGTCGACGCCGATCCCGCGGGCAACCCCGACATCCACGTGCATGTCGCGGTGACGGTCGCCGGCGATCGACTCGTCGTCGACTTCGCGGGGAGCGACGACCGACCGCACATCAACGCGTGGAGCACCTACGGCAACACGCGCGGCAACACGATCGCCCAGCTCGCATCGATGGTCGACCCGACGATCCCCAAGAACGAGGGCTTCTTCGACTGCATCGATCTGCGGGTCCCGGAGGGCACGTGCGTCAACCCGCCGGTCGGCAAACCCGTGAGCGCGGGGACCCACCATCCCGGCGTGGAGGTGAGTGATGCGATCGCGATCGCGATGTCGCAGATCATCCCCGAACGATGCGCACCGCAGACGTACAAGTACGGCGCCCCGCGCCAGATGTGGGGCGACCTCGACCCGCGCACGGGCCGACCGTTCTTCGACCATGGCGGCGAGGTCAACGCCGGCTGGGTGAACGGCGTCCGCGGCGTCGACGGCTGGGGCGCGCTCGCCGCGAGCAACGGCAACCTCATCAAGGCGAGCGCCGAACTGAACGAGGTGCTCTTCCCCCACTTCCTGCGCGGTCGCGCCTACCGCACCGACTCGGCCGGCGCCGGCGAGTGGCGCGGGGCGTGCGGCTCGCATTTCGTCAAGGAGGTGCGGACCCCGACCTATGTCAATCAGTACGTCGTGAACCGCATCCACACCCATCCCGGGATCGCCGGTGGCCGCAACGGCGCGCCGGATCGTGTGGTACTCGCGGCCGGGACCGACCACGAGGTCGAAGTCGCGCCGACGGTCGCCCGTCACCTCCTCGCCACGGGCGAGCAACTCGTCTACGACTTCGGCGGCGGTGGCGGATGGGGCGATCCGTTCCTGCGCGATCCGGCAGCGGTGCTCGACGACGTGTGGGACGAGTACGTGTCGATCGAGGGAGCCGCGCGCGACTACGGGGTGGCGATCACCGGATCGCTCGAAGCCATGGACCTCGCGATCGATCACGAGACGACCGCACGACTCCGGTCGGCACGGCCAGGAGCTGCGCGCGGATGACCCGCTACGAGATCGGACTCGACGTCGGCGGGACGTTCACCGACTGCGTCGCGGTCGGCGACGACGGCACGGTCGTGTTGGAGAAGACCCCGACCACACCCCACGACCAGAGCGAGGGCGTGCTCGACGGACTCCTTCGCCTGACCGACGTGCTCGGCGCAGGTTCGCTCGAGTCGCTGTTGGCCGCCACCACGCGAATCGTGCACGGCACCACGACGGCCGACAACGCGATGATCGAGATGCGCGGCGCTCCCACCGGGCTGCTCGTCACCGAGGGCTTCCGCGACGAGATCGAATTCCGGCGCTGCTTCAAGGAAGACATCTGGGACCCGACGTTCCCGCCGCCCGAACCCATTGCCCGGCGCAGGGTGCGCCTCGAGGTCCGCGAGCGGCTGACCGCCGAGGGCGAGATCGAGACGGCACTCGACGAGGAACACCTGCGCGCCCAGGTCCGTCGACTCCGCGCCTTCGGCGTCACGAGTGTCGCCGTGGTGTTCCTGCACAGCTATCGCAACGCGGTGCACGAGCTGCGCGCCCGCGAGATCGTGGTCGAGGAGTACCCCGAGGTCGCGCTCGTATCGTTGTCGCACGAGGTGCTCCCCAAGCCACCGGAGTTCGAACGTACGAGCACCACACTCGTCAACGCCTATATCGGACCGCCGATCGTCGACTACCTCGAGCGACTCCTGACACGACTCGCAGCGCACGGCTACACGCGCGAACTCCTCGTCGCGACATGCAGCGGCGGCGTCGCAACCACGCGCTCGATCGCACGTCGTGCCGTCGCGACGATCAACAGCGGGCCGACCGGTGGCGTGGTCGCCGCGGCTCGTGCCGCGCGCGCTGCTGGGTTGCACGACGTCGTCAGCGTCGACATGGGCGGTACGAGCTACGACGTCTGCCTCATCCGCGACGGGCGTCCCGAGCTCAAGGCCGACTGGAACTGGCGGCACCGCTACTGCATCGCGCTCCCGATGGTCGACATCCATGCCATCGGTGCAGGCGGCGGCTCGATCGTCGCGAGCGACCAAGGGCAACTCACCGTTGGGCCGCGGAGTGCCGGGGCCCAGCCCGGACCCGTCTGTTACGCGCAGGGCGGCACCGACCCGACGGTCACCGACGCGAACCTCGCGCTCGGCCGGCTCGACGCCGACGCGTTCTTGGGCGGCCGCAGCCGGCTCGATGCCGCCGCGGCAAGCGCAGCGTTGGCGCGGGTCGGCGCGCTGCTCGGCCTCGACGACCCCACGGTCGTCGCCGCCGACGTCGTGCGGCTGGTCGAGGCGCACATGACCGACGCGATCCGTCGCGTGTTGAGCCTCGCGGGCGTCGACCCGCGCTCGCTCGACCTCGTCGCGTTCGGCGGGATGGGCGGGCTGCACGCCGTCGCCCAGGCGCGCGCACTCGGCATGCGCCGGGTACTCGTGCCCGCGCTCGCATCGGGATTCAGCGCGTGCGGGTTGCTCCAGGCCGATCACGTGATCGACCGCACGCGCACGACGATCGGCGCGTGGCAGACCCTCGACCCCGCGACGCTCGACCGCCAGACCCAGGAACTCCGCGCCGAGGTGCACCGCGAGTTCGACGACGCGGGGGTCGCGCCCGAACGACGGAGCGAGGAGTGGTTCCTCGACCTCGTGTATCCGGGCCAGACGTTCGACACGTCGATCCCCGTCGCTCACGACGTCACGACGATCACCGCCGCGCACGTCGAGGCGGCGGTGAACGAGTTCCACCGCCGCACCGAGGAGGCGCGCCTGATCGAGGCGCGAGCGCAAGAGCCGATCGTGCGCGGCGTACGCGTCATCGCGACCGGCGCCGTCGGCATCGAGGTGCCCGCCGGGGTACGCGCCACAGCAGTACCTGCGACGACCGAGGCCGCGACCACGCGGGCGGCGTGGATCGAGGGCGCCTGGCGCGACACCGCGATCGTCGACCTCGGCACCCTCGCACCCGGCGACGCCGTGACGGGGCCTGCCATCGTCACCTCGCCCTTCACGAGCATCGTCGTTGGGCCCGACGACGAACTCACGATCACCGCCACCGGCGACGCCCTCGTGACCCTGGCGTGACGCACGACCGGGACCACCGCGGGTGACACTCGTGCTGCTGCACGCACTCCCGCTCGACGCATCGATGTGGGACGGATTCCGAGATGCGTTCGACGGCGACGTGATCGCGCCCACGCTGTACGGCCTCGGCGACAGCGTCGAGGAGTGGGCCCGATCGATCGTCGAGTCGCTCCCCGACGGACCCGTGACGATCGTCGGCAACTCCATCGGCGGTTCGGTGGCCGTCGAGATGGCCCGCATGGTCCCGGATCGGGTCGAGTTGCTCGTGCTCCTCGGGGCGAAGCCGGGGCACCGACCCGAGCCGGCCCTCCGCGCTCGCGCTCTCGAACTCCTCGCGACGGAGGGTATCGACAGAGCGTGGCCCGAATTCTGGGAGCCACTGTTCGGGCCGTCCGCCGACGCGACCACGGTCGATCGTGCGCGGCGCATCGCCGCCGCCCATCCGATCGCAGCGATCATGCGCGGCGTGCACGCCTTCCACACACGCCTCGATCGCGAGGCGTTCCTGCGCGATTGGCCCGGGCGCGTGCTCGTGATGAGCGGCGAGCACGACCGCACGCCAGGTCGCGGCGCGACACTCGCGGCGAGCCTGCGCGACGGCCATTACGTCGAGGTCGCCGACGCCGGCCACTACTTGCCCCTCGAGGCAGCAGGGGCGGTCGTCGCAGCGGTGCGCCGAGCGCTCGCCGAGCGGCCGACACGCTGAACCCACCCTCTCCCGACCCGTGCGCTCACGCCGCGCAATGGCTCGTTCAGCGCGGGAGACCGAGGACACGCTCGGCGATGATGTTGCGCTGGATCTCGCTCGTCCCGCCCGGGATCGTGCCGCTGAAACTTCGGAGGTACTGGACCGACCAACCGCCCTCGCGCCACATGCGCGGACCCGCGACATCGCGGTCGAGCGCCTCGGGGCCGAGGAACTCGACGGCCGCGAGGAGGCACTGCTGCATCGTCTCGGAGCCGTAGAGCTTCAGCAACGAGTGTTCGGGGTTGCTCTTGCCGGCCATGAACTTGGAGAACCCGCGATACCCCATCGCCATGAGCGCCACCGAGTCGACGTAGTACCCGGCGAGCACATCGCGGAAGTGGGCATCGTCACCGAGCCGCCCACCGTCGGGGCCACGCCGATCGGCGAGCGACTGCATCGCCCGCACGGCGCGTTGCACGAGGTACGCGTAGTCGATCCACAGCATCGCCCGCTCGTGCGCGAGCGAACCCTGGGTGATCGGCCACCCCGCATTCATCGCCCCGAGCAGGTTCGCCCGCGGCACGCGCACGTCGGTGAAGAACACCTCGTTGAAGTCGGTGAAGTCGGGTTCAGACAGCTCCGCGAACGGCCGGCACTCGATCCCCGGCGAGGTCATATCGATGATGAGCGCGCTGATCCCCTTGTGCTTCGGCGCGTCGGGGTCGGTGCGGACGAAGCAGAGGCACCAGTCGCTGTGGTGCGCACCGCTCGTCCAGACCTTCTGGCCGTTCACGACGAACTCGTCGCCGTCGACCACGGCCTTCGTCGTGAGGCTCGCGAGGTCGCTCCCCGCGCCCGGCTCGCTCATGCCCAGCGACCATGCGATCTCCGCGCGCAGTGTCGGCAACACGAATCGCTCGCGTTGTTCGTCGGTCCCGTAATCGCGAATCGACGGGGCGATGATGCCGAGTGCCTGCGGGTTGAGGGTCCGCGGGATCTCGCGGGCGCTGAGTTCTTCGAAGTAGATCATCTGCTGCGCGGGGGTCGCGTTGCGTCCGCCGTACTCGGGTGGCCAACCCGGGACGAGCCAGCCGGCGTCGAACAAGGTGCGCTGCCAGGCGCGGGCCCAGTCCGGCAGGTGCGCGCTCGACAACCGCGGCGCTTCCAGCAGCTCGCGCGGCGGCGTGTGCTCGGCGAGCCAGGCGACCAGCTCGGCCCGGAAGGCGTTCTCGGCGTCGCCGTACTGGAGTCGCATGCGGCGGGGACAGTAGTTTCCTGACACGGGCGTCAGCAATCTCGACGCCGCTCACCAACGCTCGCGGGAGTCGGCCGGTCGCCATGGATTTCGAGTTCTCGAGCGAGCAGGAACAGCTCCGCGCCTCGGTGCGTCGCTACCTCGCCGACCGCGCGCCGATCGTCGGCTACGTCCGCGAGCACTACGGCACCGCGGTCGGTGCCGACGCGGTGTGGCGCGGCCTCGCCGCCCTCGGTGTGGTCGGCCTGCTCGCCCCCGAGGAGCACGGTGGGGCCGGCATGGGTCTCGTCGACGCCGCAGTGGTGCTCGAGGAATGCGGGCGCGCCGTGTACCCCGGGCCGTACCTCGCGTCGGCGATCGGAGCGATCTCGCTCGTCGACGCGATCGGGAACGCGTCGGACCGCGCCGCCCTCCTGGCGACGCTCGCCGAGGGTACGCAGGTCGCGACCCTCGCCGCGTTCGAGCCCGGGCGCCGCACCGACTGGTCGACGCCAGCTACCACCGCGACGCCCTCGACCACTGGCGACCCCCGCATCAGCGGGACGAAGGTGCACGTGCTCGACGCGGCCGTCGCAGACCTGTTCCTCGTCGTCGCGGCCGGTCCCTCCGGCGAGATCGGCGCCTACGCGTGCCGCCGGGGTCCGACCGTGACTGTGACCGATTCACCGGGTATCGATGGTGCGCGCACCACCGGCACGGTCATCTTCGACGACGCGCCGGCAACGCGACTCGGTCACGACACCGGTGCGGCGGAGGCCGGCATCACGGCGACTCTCGACCGGATGTCGACCGCGCTCGTCGTCGACGCGGTGGGCGCGGCCGCCCGCGCGCTCGAACTCGCGGTCGACTATGCGAAGACACGGATCGCGTTCGACCGGCCGATCGGTTCGTTCCAGGCCGTGCAACACCTGTGCGCCGACATGCTCCGGGCACTCGAGCTCGCACGCGCCGCCGGCTACTACGCGTGCTGGGCACTCGACGCGGCCGAACCGGCAGAGGGCCGACGCGCGGCGATGATGGCCGCAGCGTTCGCAGCCGAGGAACTCCCGCGTCTCGGCGCGACCGCGATCCAGGTGTTCGGCGGCGTCGGCTTCACCTGGGAGCACGACATCCACCTGTACTACAAGCGTCTCGTGACCGCGGGTGCCTTGCTCGGCACCGCCGACGATCACCTCGCCGCGCTCGCCGATCTCGTGCTCTGAGGCGCCGAGCGGTCGCTGCCGTTCACGGCGATACCGTTCGCGTACATTTTGGTCGCCTCGTCGACGGGAAGCGCCTTGGCGAAGAACCAGCCCTGACCGTCGTCGGCGCCGAGCATCAACAACCCGGCGACCTGCTCGGCGGACTCGATCCCCTCACACACGACGCGCTTGCCGAGGGCGTGCGCCATCGCGATGACCGCGGCGACGATCGCCGAGTCTTGCTCGTCCTCGCCGAGGTGGCCGACGAACGATCGATCGACCTTGACGACGTCGATCGGAAATTGGCGGAGGTACGTGAGCGAGGAGTATCCGGTACCGAAGTCGTCGATCGCGAGATTGACACCGAGCTGCTTCAGCTCGTCGAGCGTGGCGCGCGCTCGGTCGATGTCGTCGAGGAGTACCGACTCGGTGAGCTCGATCGTGAGGTGCGCGGGGTCGAGGCGGTGCGCCGTGATCGCCGCACGCAGGCGGCCGGGAAGGCCGCCGCCGGCGAGCTGACTGCCCGAGACGTTCACGGCCACCGTCGGAGGTCGGTCGGCGAACATCCGCTGCCAACGCCCGGCTTGCGCCGCGGCCTCCTTCAGGATCCAGTCGCCGAGCGGCACGATGAGCCCGGTTTCCTCGGCGATGGCGACGAACTCCGCGGGGGCGACGATCTCGCCGTCGCGACGCCAACGGATGAGCGCCTCGAAGCCGCGCACGCGACCCGCTTCGAGGTCGACGATCGGCTGATACCAGAGTTCGAGCTCGCTCGCCCCCGGCCGGGCCGCCTCGATCGCGTGGCGGAGCGCGGTCTCGATCTCCGCGCGCGCTTCGATCGTCGCCCGCATCTCGTCGTCGAACCACTCGACCCGTGCCCGGCCGCGCGCCTTCGCCCGCGTCAGGGCGAGACCCGACTTGCGGAACAGCGCCTCCGCGTCGTCGCCGTCGACCGCGATCGCGACGCCGATGCTCACCGACGCGACGACCTCGTGACCGTCGCCGAGTGCGACGGGAGTACGCATCGCCTCGAGCAGCCGCTCGGCGACGGCGGCGATCTCGCCCACCGGCCGGTCGGCCATGACGACGGCGAACTCGTCACCGCCGACCC
>SXGT01322642.1_pt1 | contig 38342 bp, 23 predicted proteins | sample 3176221 | NCBI WGS metagenome assembly SXGT01 (sample SAMN11356862, study PRJNA531348) | freshwater metagenome | isolation source: freshwater sample F1-120 | place: China: Fuxian Lake, Yuxi | collected 2017-12-25 | reverse complement strand
GCGGCAAGTGCGGCAAGCGATCGACGACTTTGTTGAAGTCTACAACGAAAAGGCAGCGCCGTTTGAATGGAAGAAGGCAGTCGTGTTCCCTTCCGGCCCCAAAGCCAAGTACTCTGACTTATGCAACTAGGTACTAGCAAGGCGACGAGGGATAGGTTAGTTTTGTCGGCTCAACCACAACTTCAGCTCATGAAAACCCCTGACCTGATTATCCGATCGGGTGATGGCAGCACCGAGACTCTCAGCATGACCTTCGACCGGCTGTCGATGGGCAGGTCACCAATGAACGACCGTTCGTACCCGGACGATGGCGGTTTGTCCCGCGAGCACCTCGTGGTGGAGCGCTCCGGTGAGGCATGGGTGGTTCGCGACCTCGGCAGCAAGAACGGCACGCAGGTCAATGGTGCTCGGCTGGCCGCTCCACGGACACTTCAGCCGGGCGACCTCATAACCGCCGGTCATCTTGTTCTGAAATTCAGTACTGGGGACGAGCGTGAGAGCTCGGAAGTCGTTTTTTACGAAGGCGGCGCGGAAGAAGCCGACCTGACTTCCGGGACCCCGTCTTCCTCCACCGTTATCACGAGCCTAAAAGAACTGCTGGCGCAAGAGCGAACTTCGTCCAGAGAAGCGCCCGTAAGCGGCACAATTGAGATGGTCACGCGCATGAAGGCGCTGATCCGGGCCGGCCGCGAACTCGTGGGACACAGGCCGCTCGACGACCTGTACGGCGTGATTCTGGACCTGTCGCTTGAAGCCGTAAGCGCGAACCGAGGGGTCCTGATGGGCCTTGAAGGCGACCGCCTTGTGGTCAGGGCACTCCGCGGCGAGGGCTTCCGCATCAGCGCGGCGGTTCGCGATCACGTGATTGAAGCCAAGTCGTCTCTCCTCGTGCGGGACGCGTTGCAGGACAGGGCGTTCAGTAACCGGGACAGCATCGTGCAGCACCAGGTCCGGTCCATGATCGCCGTGCCGCTGCAAACCACGGACAAGGTTATCGGCCTAATCTATCTGGATTCCCCCTCTGCTAACCGCGAATTCACGCGCGAGGACCTGAACCTTCTGACCGTAATGGCGAACGTGGCGGCCATTCGGATTGATCACGCCCGGTTGGTTGAAGTGGAGCACACCGAGCGCTTGCACAAACGTGAACTGGAGCAGGCTGCCGATATTCAGGGCCGTCTGCTGCCAGCCGGCGCGCCTGCTGTAGCCGGCGCCGACGTGATGGGGTACAACGTGCCGTGCCGGACGGTTGGCGGCGACTACTACGATTTCTTCTCTTATGCCGACGGAAAAGTGGCGATGGTCGTTGCCGACGTCTCCGGCAAGGGAATGCCGGCGTCGTTGCTGATGTCGAGTCTTCAGGCTCGCGTGCAGGTGTTGGCCGACGATCCTGCGAACCTGGCTCAACTGGTGACGCGGCTCAACAAGTTGACCAGGAAGAACTGCCCAGGCAACCGGTTCATTACTTTTTTTATCTGCCTGCTTGACCCGGCAACCGGTGAGCTGACTTACTCGAACGCCGGTCACAGCCCGCCGCTGCTCATTAGGGAAGGCGGGGCGGTTGAAATGCTCGAAGGGAACGGCCCGCCCCTGGCGATTCTTGGGAGCTTCGAATACGAACAGCGAACGATTCAAATGAACATAGGAGACGTATTAGTCTTGTTCAGCGACGGCGTCACCGAAGCGGCGAACGCGGATGACGAGGAGCTCGGCGAAGACCGGCTGGGTGCGATCCTTCAAGACCACTACGCGGACGGAGCAAAGGAAATGGCTAATCACGTCACCACGGCGCTCGCGGAATGGACCTCCAACGCGCCGTTCGCCGACGATTTGACGCTGGTTATCGCGCGGCGCGTCTGATCTTTCCCATATCTGGATACCTGGCGTATGCTGGCGATGCCATGCTGCCGAAGGCTGTGTGGCCGCCCCGGCTGCCAACGCGACGCTAGAGCATTTTCATATAAATTGAGGCTGCTCCGAAGTTCATCGACTATTGTCGGCAATAAGACTGCGAACCTACTTTATATGAAAATGCTCTAAGCTAATGATCTGGAGGTAGTTTCCACACGGTCAAGCTGAATCGTTCACGGGTGTTACCGCCGTCGAGAGCATCCCCAGGACGGGATTTTTCTGGACTTGCCAGTTCCCCCGCAGGTGCCCAGGAAGCACCGGCCTTGCCGTGCCTGCTGGCAGGCCTTTGACTTGACCGCTCCGGGCGTTGAAGGCGATCATCTGCGATGTGGGAGAGACCGTGACCGATCGCAGGTCGTCTACGTGACACGATCAACAGGGCAGATCGCGGTCAGTTACACGATGACCATCAAGCGTAGTGTCCGCGCGTTAATGTTTAGTTTAGCCTGAAATCCGAAGTTTAACACTTAAACCAATTCTTTTCAGCGGCTTGCAGGCTGGAAAGCCAACTTCTCCGAAGTTGGCTTTCCACAGCGTAAACCATTCAAAATACGTCGGATAGTCTTTGAAATGATTGCAACTTCGGATTTCAGGTTTAGTAGGCCTAGTTGAGGCGCGGTGCACGGAACACGAGATCGCATCCTTGCCGCTGGTCTGAGGCTAGGCAGTTTCAGCGCGCGTCATGTGAAAAAAACTGTTGCAATTGGAGGCTGGTTGGGCATGCGAAACAACGATGGCCTGCCTTACCGCCACCACTATTCCGTGTGCGGACTTGGAACACTCATTCCTGACGAGCCCTAAGAGGCTCGCGGGGAGCGAAAGACCGTCACGACCATTTCTGTCGCGAAAGTCCGGCTCCCCCGGCAATCGGCAGGAGCCTGAGGAATTGAATTTAGACCAGTTCGCCGAGCTTCCGTTCCGCAGTCGGGAACGCGCCGATATCCGCCTTGATCACTTCGTCTGCGAGCGTCAAGTAAAGGTCGCCGAGCGTGCCCGTTGTCCGCGTGTGCGTGCCCATCTTCAGACCGCCCGCGTGCCCTGCGACAATCAGCGCCAGATTATTGTTCTTGTGAGCGTTCGCCTCCGCGTGCTCATGGACGAAAACCAGCGCCGTATGGTCGAGCAACGTGCCGGCGCCCTCGGGCGTGGCCTTCAGCTTTGCGACGAGGTACGCAAATTCCTCCACATGCCAGCGGCAAATGTCGCGCAGAATGCGCATGCCGCGCGGAGTCTCTACTCCATTGTGCGTATATTCATGGTGCCGTTGAGACGTGTGTCCAAGCCACGGGAACCGCGAAAGGCCCTGGCACTTGGTCAACATGTACGATGCCACGCGCGTTTGTCCCGAAGCAAACGCGTGCACAAGAAGGTCGCTCTGAAGCTTCGCGATGCGAGGCCAGTCCCTCAGGTCGCCGCCCTCGGCCGGACGTTCCACGACCCGCTCATACTCCGGCGGCAGACTCGCGATCGACCGCTCCAGATCCCGCACCGAAGTGAGGTATTCGTCAACACGATCCTGGTCGCGGCGGCCGAGCTTCGATTTGAGGGACGACGTATCTTCCAGCACGGCATCGAGGATGCTCTTCTGCCGGTTCGCCCAGGAAGCTTCTTTCCTGCCGAATAACCGGTCGAACAGGTTGTGCGGAATCATCTCCGGCGGCAAAGGACGGTCGCGGTCCGCCCAACTAAGGTTACGTTGAATACTTTCGCCGAACGATTCCTGGCAGACACCGATCTGCAGCGAACGGAAGCGTGAATTCTGCCCGACCTTCTTCGCGATCACCTGATCGATGGAGGGTCCACCCGCTCCCCTGCCTGTGAATACCTGGCCGGAAACGAGGGCGCTCATCGAAGGATAGTGGCTGTTTCCAGGGCCGGGCAGGCGCGCGGCGGGACTGTCGAGTCCCGTAACGACGTGAATATCGTTGCGCAGCGCCGCAAGCGGACGCAGGCAGGGAGTAAATTCGAACTCGGCGCCGGTTTCGCGCGGCACCCAATACTTCTCGCCGATTCCATTGCCGTTAAACCAGAGGACGAAACGGGGCTCGATGCCCGTCCTGCCAGGGCCGGCGGCATAGGCGTTTCCGTTGGAATTGAACATGGCGTCAAGCGCCGGCAGACCAACGCGAACCGCCGAGCCCGCAAGCCCGACGCCTCTCAGAAAAGTGCGTCGCGAAAGTGAAGTCGCCACGGCCATGTTAATTCTGCCCTCCCAGAAACGCTTTTGAACCGGCTATTGAGATTATAAGGTTCCTGAAACGAAATTGCGACCGCCTGAATTCTTCGAGCGCAGCGTCAATCTCCGACTGATCGTCCAAGACCTCCAGGCGGCCGGTGGCGTAACGGAATAACTGCTTCACGACGCACTTCTGGCAACCTGGATCGGAGGCCAAAATCCGGCCGAGCCCTTTCGGCGAGGAGAAGTCCGAATTCGCAATCCCGCGGACGAATGCGCTCGAATCGATGGGAAGCTGGTACTCGGTCGGCTTCGTCTTTCGTTTCTGCTTCGTCTCATCGAATGTAGGGTAGATAGTAACAAGTTGCTTCTCGCGGAACTTCCCGGCCGCGTCGAAATGCTCGAATCCGAAGCCCACGGCGTCCACAAGTCCGTGACAGGAGGCGCAGGACTTGTCGGTAAGGTGGGCGGCCAGCCGCTCACGGTTCGTCATCGGCTTTTCATCCGTTACCGGAGGCAGGGTCGCGCTCACGCCCGGCGGCGGCGGCGGCATCACCTGGCACAGAAAGTGCTCGCGAACGAAGATTCCGCGCTCTGTGGGCGAACTGTCGGAGGGCTTTCCCGTAACGGCAAGAAACGTTGCCTGGCCGAGTACCCCCGAGCGAAGCGAATTCTCGGGATAGTGAACCATCGCGAACTCCTCCTTTGGCGCAGGCATGCCATAGACCTGAGCGAGGCTGCTGTTCGGAAATCCGTACCCGGCTGTAAAGAACTCACGAAAGTCGCCGTCGCCCCACACCAGATGCTGAAAAAAGCGACGCGTCTCTTCAGTCATGGCGGAAACGAGTTCGTCGGTAAACTCAGGATAGACACGCCGGTCCCGGACGGCGCTTCGCAGGCGGTCGAAGCGGAGCCACTGGGCGAGGAATTCGTCCATGGCCAGGCGCGCCCGCGGATCGGCGAGCATTCGACGGGAGATGCGCTCGATACCGGCGTCCGTGTTCAACTCACCCTTCGCCGCGGCATGGAAAAGGGTTTCGTCAGGCATGGTGTCCCAAAAGAAGTAGGACAGCCGGCTCGCGGTTTGGAATGGATCCCTGCCTCCGTCGGGCCGCTCGGCGTGGAAGAGGAAATTCGGTGATTGCAGCATCGCTTCCACCGTGAGTTGAGCGCCCTTCAGAAAATCGGCTTCCATCGAGAAGAGGTTCTCGTAGCGTGCAACTTCGTCTTTCGTTAGCGGACGGCGGAAGGACCGGCGTCCGTATTCGGCGACGAATCGCGCGCGACAGCCCTTCGCGGTTGGATCGCAAGGAATCAGCTTGTTGCGGTCGCCTCCAAGAAAAGCGTTGCGCGCTAGCTTCGCGGCCGCGCGGCTGTAGGCTTCCGCGAGGAGTGGCGGGATGCCCTGGGCCTCAGCCTGATTCGTGAATCCGTTCGAATAATCTTCCTTTGGAAACTGATTCGCGATAGAGGTCTGGTCGCCGAGCAAATCGCGGACCGTGTGATTGTATTGGCTGTGGGTGAGCCGCCGGACGCCGCGGGAACCGGGCGTGCGACGCCGCACTCCGGAGGCGCTCGCGAGCTTTTCCGGGGACAGCGAAGCCAGATACTCCACCCACGCGCGGAGCAATTTTTCCTCGGGACCCCCCGGGTGAATGCGCTCGCCGCCGGTGTGCTGAACGCGGTTCATCGGCTTTAGCAAAAGCAGCGACTGTCCGGGCCGGTCGCGATCGACCAAACGCGAAAGGCGCAGACCGAACGCATCCACCGCTTCCTTCGACGGCTGGTCGGGAGGGAAATGGATGCGAGTGGCGGAGGCGACGCCATTGTCGTTATGGCACAGGCGGCACTGCGCGGCTTCAAAGGCGCGGTAGAGGGGAGTAAAGTCCTGGGCGGGCGCAAGAACAGACAGGAGGAGTGCTGGCAGAAGTAGTTTCACCGCTTGCTTCCTTGCAACACTCGCGCAGGCAAAGTCACGACTGCCCAGACCAACTCCAGCACGCCGCCCACGGCGATCCCGACGATCTTGAACGGCAGCAGAAGAATCCAGACCACCGGATAGAGCACCAAGGCAATCAGCGCCAGCGGCCAGCACAGAAACAACAGAATGCACCAAAGAAGGAAGTTCAGCATGCCCCGACATCAGTATTGTACAGCCGAGCCGGACGAGTTGAGGGCCAAGCCGGTTTCATGCGCTCATGCGCCCATTCCTCGCATTTCCCGCTGCGCCGGATCACGCCATGGCCTTACGCACTTTTTCGAGGAAACTCGTGACCACTACGTCGGGATCGCCCCTGCCAAGCGCCTCGATCGGCAGGAAGCCCCGGAATCCGACCTTCTCGATTATCGCCCTCACCCTAACCAGATCGATTGGCACTGATTTCTTTCCGTACCAGACGTTCTCCTTGACTTGCCAGGTGCATGCGTAAGGCAGAAGCTTCTCGATCTCATCGTATGGATCGCCTTGACGGAGACTTCCGACATCCAGAATGACGCTGAACCAGTCCGAGCCTACCGCCTGCACAACGCGAATCGTCTCGTCCGCGGTTTTCAGAAAATCGTCGTGGTGTTGCAGTCCGACGATGACGCCGTGCGCTTTTCCATACTCAGCGCATTCCTTGAAGGCTGGGACCATCCATGCGAGAACCTGATCGAAGGTGTGACCCGCCGGCGCAGCTTTACCTGAGAAAACGCGCACGACGTTCGCGCCGAGTTTTCCGGCCACGCCGATCCAGTCCCGGACCAACTGAATCTCGCTCTTGAGTTTCGCGGGGTCCGCGAGAGTAAAATCGTTTCGAACGCCGGTGCCGTTGATTGTGACACCGTTCAGATAGGCTTTCCGCTTGAGGCCGAAGATCACTTCGTCGCTCGGAACCTTCGGATAGCCCGGGAAGTAGTAGCCCGTGGTGTCGACACCATCAATGTCATGCGCGGCGCAGTAGTCGATCACGTCGTTAAGCGTCATCTTGCCAGCCATCAGCGGCGCATTGAAAGAGTAGGCATTGAGCGCGATTTTGATTCTGGCGCCGCGGCGGCGCTTCACCTCACCCTTAGCAGGGGCCGGGCGGGGATTCCCCGCAAAGGCGGAAAGGGCAGCGATTCCAGCCGTCCGCGCTAGAAAACCTCGCCGTTCGATGCGATTGTTCATAGCTTCGTCTTCTCCCACGACCGCGATCAGTATAGATCGATCTGCGAAATCAGTCAATCGGCCGGCGATTCAACATGTACTTCCCGAGCGCAGCATTCACGGTTTTGGCTCACTTATGGAGTCGCCCGGCGCCGAGTTCCGGGCTGCTGAAAATGAGCCGCACGGTAACCGCCCGCTTCGATACGATTTTGGTTCTTGCTGTCCAAAGCAACATTAAAGCAACAGAAAGCAACAGAATGCCCGAAGCCGAGATCCAACCACGACCGGCGCAAAGTCCGTGCGCCCGCCCTTACGCTGGATACTACTGAAGCGAGATCGTAATGAGTTGTGGGCTGCTCGCATCGCCAATGCTTAGGGTCACTGAAGCGCCAAATCCGCTTGCCACATCGGGTGGTAGTCAAAAGCGCCGATCACCCCGCATGATCCGGAATTCGCTGACGTAAAGGCGGCGGTGATGGAGGGCTTGGAGCAAGCCCAGCGCGGAGAGACCCGTCCCGCGGAAGACGTGTCGCTGAACTCCGCGCAAAACACGGCATATCGCGTTGAGTTCACTCCGCGGGCAATCAGTGACCTTGACGAAGTCACAAATGGGTGACGGCGAACGCGCCGTACCGTGGTCCTCTTTGGTTTGAGCGTTCGGGGGCGCCATCCTTTCGCTGGGGAATCGCCCCGAACGCGGCCCTGCCGTGAGTAGCCTCTCGACGTCTGAAGACACGGTCCGCCAACTCGTCTTCGGGCGGAATCGGAATCGCTGTCTTGTCTACTACGCATTGTCCGGAGATGTAGTGCGCATTCTTCACGCGCGACACCGCGCTCGAAAGACCCCTACTCGGCAGGATCTGATCGGGTGACGAGTTCGATGAAGTAACCGCTCGATTCTAAGGCTGCCGTCCTTGTCAGCGGCCTTTTTTCTTCTTCCGATTCGATTCCCGGTTTGCGTGCCGCCCGGTGCCGTCTCCGTCGTCCAGGATGCCTCCGGCGGGATTCAGCGTGTTGAGCACAGCCTGTAGTCGTGTGCGCGCGGCGATCGCATCCGGATCTCTTGTCCCGGCAGGCACGAGCGGCTCTTCGAACGGCGCATGGGTCATGTTGAAAAGAGCCTCCGCCTGGTTCAACTTCCACTTCGCGTCCCGCACATACCACTGCCGGGCAAGCTGTATGAATATCCAGTCGCGGGGCTGCCCCTTCTGGCCGTGCAGTTGTGGGGCAAAGCTGCGGCCGTCGATGACCATGTTTACATGCCTTTTTGCACCCGCCAACTCCGCGAACGTCGGAAGGAAATCGGTCGAATCCACCAGGTCCGCCGAAACCTTTCCCGCTGGTGTCTTGCCGGGCCAATTAGCAATCATCGGAACGAGAGCGCCGCCTTCGAGCATGGATCCCTTCTCGCCCGACAGGCGCCGGCCGCGCACCGTCGACCCGGCCGCGCGGCCGCCAGAGGTGCCGTTGTCGCCGGTGAAAACGATCAGAGTGTTGTCACGCATTTTCAGGCGGTCGAGGTCAGCAACCAGGCGGCCGACAAGCTTGTCCATGTAGCGAATGTTGTCGCCGTAGTGATCCTTGCTGTCTGCCGCGCTATCCGGCGTGGGCAGGATCTCCCCGTGCACGTGAGACATCGAGTAGTAAACATAGAACGGTTGAGCCCGGCGCCGCGTGATGAAATCGATCAGGTGATCGTGCATCACGTCGGGCAGATACTCCTTATCGCGAAGGTCCTTTCTTCCCCCGTTCACCGTATAGGCTTTGCCCTTAACCTGAGTGTTCCAATAAACTCCGCTGCCTGTGAACTTCAGGTACTCATCGAATCCGAATTCGCCTGGTCCGAGTGGCAGTTGTCCCCATTTCCCAATCGCGGCCGACACGTAACCCGCCTGTTTGAGGACCGCCGGTAACATGCTTTCCGTCGGTTTCATGCGTCCGGTGGCGTCCTGATTCGTCGCCCCAGTGCGGAACGCGTAGCGTCCGGTCAGGATGAGCGCGCGTGAAGGACCACACAATGGAGCGGTGTAGGCGTTGGTGAAACGAACGCCGCCGCGCGCAAGCCTGTCGATATTCGGCGTCTGAAAGTTGTCCGCCCCGTAGCAGCCGACATCGCCGATGCCGAGGTCGTCCGCGAGAATGAAGATGATGTTGGGCTTCTTTCCCGTGGACAGGGCTCCGGACGGGGCTTGACTTCCCATCAGAAGATTTCCGCCGGCTGCACCCCCGGCGGCCATCCACCCGGCCGTTCTGATCAGATCCCTGCGTTTCATCGTGCGGCTACCCCCGTTTCCCCGAACAGCTTTCCCGGCGGGAACTGGCGCCCGTGAGATCCCACAAGTCTATCTCGAATCGCTACGGTAATGTGCCGGTCCGCGCGATCGCGCCCGACTTACTACGAAGCATGGCGGATAATTGTAACGGAGGTTCAGGTGGCGAACACTGGTCATTTCAACGTAGTCATGACAGTGGCGCTGGCCGCTGCCGTTGCGGCCGCGCAGGAATCGCGAGGCGTTATCGCGGGCCGGGTCATCGACGGGTCGGACGCAGCTGTCGCGGGCGTCAACATCCGTGCGTCGAACGTCGAAACCGGGATCGCCACGGCTGCGGTCTCCGCCGCGAACGGCGGGTTCCGTTTGCCCTTCCTGATTCCGGGTACGTATCGCGTGACCGCCGAGTTCGCGGGTTTCAGGAAAGTATCTATGGACAAGGTTGAAGTCCGGGTCGGCGAAACGCTCGACTTGCCGATTAGGCTGGAACTTGGCAACGTAAGCGAAACCGTCGAAGTGAGCGGCGCTGCCCCGTTGCTCGAAACCGGAACTTCTTCCATGGGCTCGTTCATGGACCAGCGAAGACTACAGGAACTGCCACAGCGTGGAGGCAACCCGATGGAACTGACGCGGCTCTCCCCGCAGGTCGTGAATCTGACGAATCTGCGGGCGATGAAAGCGTCTTCGCCCAGCGGCACCTCGCAGATGGCTGTCGCCGGCGGCCCACGGTTCAGCACGGAGTTCCAGATCGATGGCATCAGCAACACCACGGCCGATCTGGGCGACGGCCGGATCCGCGTGGCCTTCATACCGCCTTCGAGCGCGGTTTCCGAGTTCCGCATGGAGGTCTCGCCCTACGACGCCACTTTCGGGCACACCCCGGGGGCAACGGTAAACATCAGCACGAAGAGCGGAACCAATCAGGCGCACGGAGATCTCCGCTACTGGTTCCGCAATTCCGCATTGGACGCCCCCAACTGGTTTGAGAACAGGAACGCGGCGAAGCCGCCGGTGTATCAGGACAGCCGCTACGGGGCTTCCGCGGGCGGGCCGGTTTTGATTCCCAGGGTCTACGACGGACGCAACAGAACGTTCTGGTTTTACGCCTACGAGGGCAATCAGTGGGGTCGCCCCACGTCGTCGACGAACACAGTGCCAACCGTGGCGCAACGCTCTGGCGACTTCTCCGCCTTGCTCGCCATCCCGAATGGCGGCCGTTATCAGATCTACAATCCCTTCACGGCGCGCGCTGTTTCCGGCGGACGCGTTCAGCGCGATCCGATCCCCGGCAACGTCATTCCCCGCGGCATGCTGGACCCGGTGGGATTGAATCTGGTGAACCTGTTCCCGCTTCCGAATCAGCCGGGCAGAAACGATGGCGCAAACAACCACTTCTACTCGGACGTGCGGAAGCAGCAGCACAACACGAACTTCGGGCGGCTGGACCATCAGTTCCACGAAGGGCACCGGATCTTCTTCCGCATCCACGATTACGACTGGATCAGCGGCCAGGACCGTTATGGCCTTCCAGTGTCGCGGTTCAATACCCGGTCGGCCCGGAGGGGACTGGCGCTTGACGACGTGCTGATCCTGAGCCCTTCGATGGTGCTCAATGTCCGCTATGGTTTGTCTTATGGGGACATGGGGGAGGCCAGGCAAACTCAAGGAACGGACCTGACCAGGCTCGGGTTTTCGAGAGCATTGGCCAGCCTCGTTGACCCGGCATTATCCACGGTGCCACGAGTCCGCACCGGGGCCTATTCGCCGCTGGCGGAATGGAACAATGGCGACGGGGCTAACAGCACCGTTACCCACACGCTGCTGGCGAACCTGACTCAGACCCGCGGGCCCCACAGCCTCCGTTACGGCGCGGACGCGCGGCTATACAGGGGATTCGGCACCCGCACCCCGCTCGCGAACTCACCCGATCTCAACTATTCGACCGCCTTCACGCGCGGGCCTTTGGATAACGCCCCGGCCTCGCCGATCGGTCAGGAGTTGGCATCCATGCTGCTCGGCATTCCGGACGGACAGATGGAACGAACCGCCACCACCGCGCTTCAGGACAAGTATCTGGGAATGTTCCTCCAGGACGATTGGCGTGTGAATTCCCGCCTCACACTGAACCTCGGCCTGCGTTATGAGTACGAGAACCCGGTCACCGAGCGGTATGACCGGCTGGTGGCTGGCTATGACTTCTCCACACCGAACCCGATCGAGGCGCAGGCACGCGCGAGTTACGCGCTGAATCCGATTCCCGAGATTGCCCCGTCCGCGTTCCAGACTACCGGCGGATTGCGCTTTGTCTCGCGCGACGGCAATGGCCGGAGTCCGTTCAAGGGCGAAAAAGACAACTTCCTCATCCGCGCGGGGCTGGCCTACAAGGTGGCCGGAGAGACGGTGATCCGGGCCGGTTATGGTACCTACTTCGACAGCATCGGCGTGAACCGTACGACTCCGCAACAGACGGGCTTCAGCCAGTCGACTCCCATCCAGGCCTCGCTTGACAACGGGCTGACGTTCATCGCCACCAACGCCAATCCGTTCCCGCAGGGGATGATTCCGGTCCAGGGCGCCGCCGCGGGCCTTGCAACCAGCTTGGGGCAGAGCTTTTCCTTCTACGATCCGAACCTGAAGCACGGGTACTCGCAACGCTGGTCCTTCAGCGCGCAGCACATGCTGCGCGGGCAGTTCCTGGTTGAAGGCGCCTACGTGGCTAACCGCGGGACGCGGCTGGGGATTTCGCGAGACTTCAATGCGACGCCCAGTGAGTATCTGCGAAGGTCGCAGGTACGCGACCAGGCGTTGATTAACTCGTTGTCGCAGCAATTCACCAGTCCGTTCTTCGGGCTCGGCCCCTCCTACTCGCGCACCGTGACTCGCGCCAATCTGCTAAGGCCCTACCCGCAGTTCGGCAATCTCAGCGCCGTGGTTCCGGATGGGTACTCGTGGTATCACTCGCTCCAGTTGCGCAGTGAACGCCGCATGAAAAATGGATTGAGCCTGCAGTTTTCTTACGTCTGGTCGAAGTTCATGGAAGCGATCGAGTTTCTGAATGCGGCCGATTCACGGCCCTCCGAAGTGATCTCGGATTCCGATCGCCCGCACCGCATCTCGGCAAGTGGCATCTGGGAGATTCCGTTGGGCCGCGGGCGCCGGTTTGCCAGGGGGATTCCGAAAGCGGCCGGCCTCTTCGTGGGTGGCTGGCAACTGAATGGCGTGGTGATTGTGCAATCGGGCCCGCCGCTTGGATTCGGGAACGCGATATTCATTGGCGACATCAAGGCTGTGCCGCTGTCCGGCAGTGAGCGGAGCGTGGATCGTTGGTTTGCTACCGAAGGGTTCGTCCGGGACGCGGCACGGCAATTGCAGTTCAACTACCAGCAATTCCCGCTTCGTTTCAGCGGAATCCGGGGAGACGGCCAGCGCGCTTGGGACTGGTCGCTGTTCAAGACATTTCCCGTCACCGAACGTGTGAAGGTCCAGTTCCGGGCGGAAATTTACAATTCATTTAATCAGGCGAGCTTCAACCCCCCGAACAGAACGCCAACCAGTGGAGCGTTCGGAACGGTGACAGACACGCAGTCGGAAGCCAAGAATTGGCAGTTTTCGTTGTTTGTGAAATTCTGAAGCGGAGGGTGCATATCATGACGGCGACGCGATGGGCTCTGAAGGTGGTCGTTTTCCTGTCCGCCGCGGCTGCCGCGCCCGGACAGACCGCTCAGATCACCGGCCTGATCAAGGATTCAAGCGGGGCGGCGATGGCAAATGTGAAAGTGACTGCCGCCAACACCCAGACCGGCGTGAACCATGAGACAGAGACAAATGCGCAGGGAAACTACACCATCCCGCTGCTGCAACCCGGTAAGTATCAACTTTCGTTAAGGACTGATGGTTTCCGGCCCATCAGGCGCGAAGGCCTCACGCTCGAAGTGGACCAGGTCGCGCGCATCGATTTCTCGATGGAAGTGGGAGCCGTAACGGAGTCCATCAACGTCACGGAACAGACGCCGCTACTGCAAACCAGTTCCGGATCGCTCGGACAGGTTATCGAATCGAAGCAGTTCACCGACATGCCGCTGAATGACCGTGGGGCGCTGGGGCTGCTCACGCTAAGCGATGGCATTGCACCGAGCCGGAATCAGGATTCGAACAGTTTCAACAACTCGAATGCGTTTAGCGCCAGCGGATCGCGCCCGGGCCAGAACGAGATTCTGCTCGACGGCGCGCCGAATACGCTGCCTGGCGTCTGGCCGGGACGCGGAATCCTGGGAACGCCCGTGCAGGTGGATGCGGTTCAGGAATTCAAGGTCCAGACCAGCGTCTTCTCGGCTGAGTACGGGCGAACCAGCGGTGGTCTCGTCAACATGGTGACGCGCTCGGGCGGCAATGAATGGCACGGAAGCGCGTCGGAATACCTGCGCAACTCGGCTCTGGATGCGAACGATTTTTTCAACAATCGAAGCGGGCTCCCGCTTACCAGCTTCAAGCGCAATCAGTTTGGCGCGACATTCAGCGGTCCGTTTTCGATTCCCAAACTGTATTCCGGAAAGAACCGGACGTTTTTCTTCGCCAACTACCAGGGAACGCGGGCAAGCGTGTCGGCGAGCAGAACCACGACCGTGCCGACAGCGGAGATGCGGACCGGCGATTTCTCGAAGCTCGCGACCCTTCAGGGCCAACCCGTCATCCTGTACGACCCGCTGACAACGACAAACGTGGGCGGCAACCCGACCCGGCAACCCTTCGCCGGTAATCGGATTCCGGGCGGCCGGATCAATGCAGTGGGAAAGAACCTGGCAACGTACTTCCCGCTTCCGAATGCAGGCGGCTCAGTAAACAATCTCGCGCAGGCAGGAGCGAGCCGGCAGGGCGCGGACATTTTCGGCGTGCGTGTCGATCATGCCGTCTCAAACCGCCAGAACCTGTTCGTGCGCGTCACACAGAATCGCGACGACGGCCTCGATCCAAGATGGCTCGACAGCGCTGCGCAGGGGTTCATCGGACTTTACCAGGACGTCACTTCGATCGCAGCCGACTATACCTTCACGCTGAATCCCACTTCCGTGTTCAATGCTCGTTTTGGCTTCATAAACCGCGTTCATGAGAACCCGGATCCGGCGCTCGGTTTCGACCTGACCACGCTCGGGTTTCCGAATTATGTGAACTCCGAAGCGAAGCTGCGTGTCTTCCCGTCAGTGTCGACGAACGGCTATATGGCGATGGGAAACAACCAGGGCGTGAATTCGTTTTACTACCGGACGCGGTCCTTTCAGGGGAGCCTCACCAAACTCCTGGGGGCACACACTTTGAAGGTGGGCATCGACTATCGCGTAAATTCAGTCGACCAGGACCGCGGCGTCGACCCAAGCGGCTCGTACACCTTCAACCGCGCGTTTACACAGGGGCCGAATGCGAACCGGGGCGGCACGACACTCGGAGACAGCTTCGCTTCCCTGCTGTTGGGCACGCCGGCGAGCGGCCAGTTCGGAACTTCCGCCAAGGCCGTTTCCTCCAACCCCTACTACGCTTTTTATTTCCAGGACGACTGGAAGATCAGTGCCAGGCTAACCTTGAACCTGGGCCTGCGCTATGACATCGAACTACCGCGCTATGAAAAGAGCAATCAACTGGACTGGTTCGATTACGATGCGCCGTCACCGCTCAATGGCAGAGTCCCCGGCGTGGGCAGGTTGTCGGGAGGCTTGCGCTTTGCGGGAGTTGAGGGGAATCCGAGGCGGCACTTTAACACGGATGCCGTCAATCTCGCCCCGCGATTCGGCTTCGCCTACCAACTGGATAGCAAGACCGTTGTACGGGGCGGCGCAGGCATCTTCTTCGCGCCCGGCAGCATCGGGGCCGCTGGCTTCAACATCGCCTCGCAAGCGTTCGCGCCGTCCACGGCGTTTGTGGGGTCCCTTGACGGCCTGATTCCTATTCAGACGCTTGCCAACCCGTTTCCCGACGGATTTTCAGCCGCCGAAGGTAGCAGTAAGGGACTCCTCTCGCAGGTGGGTCAGACGGTCGCCCGCCTTTATGATCGTTCCGCGCCGCTTCCCTACCATGTCCAGTGGAATTTTAGCTTGCAGCGGCAAGCCGGAGGGTATGCGTTTCAGGCAGCCTACTCAGCCAACCATGGCGTTCACCTTGCCGACGCGGCTGGCTTTAATATCAATCAGCTCCGGCCCGAGACACTCGCTCTTGGTTCCTCGCTCCAGCAACTGGTGCCGAATCCTTTCAACGGGATAATTACGGCTCCAGGCCAGTTGCGCGCCGCCACCGTCACGCGCGCCCAATTGCTGAGAGTATATCCGCACTTCGACAACCTGACGGTCTTCAATCCCGCGGCGGGCAACTCGATTTATCATGGGCTGGCGCTGAAGGTGGAGCGCCGGTTTGCCGCAGGTGTGGGTATCCTCGCCTCCTGGACGGTTTCCAAGAACATCAGTGACGCATCCGCCACGCTCGGCCAGACCACCGCGCACCAGGATGCATTTAACCGCGCCAGCCGCTCCCTGGTGGAGGCGGATATTCCCCAGCGATTCGTGGCAAGCATGAGCTACGAGCTGCCATTCGGCAGGGGAAAGCGCTTCGGCTCAGGCTGGAACCGTGCGGGCGGCCTCGTGCTTGGCGGCTGGCAGGTGAACGCGATGATTCTCCGTCAGTCGGGATTTCCGCTCGTCCTGACCAACAGTCCCAATAGCGCGAACGCTCTGGGGGGGCTCGCAGCGGCCGAACAGCCGCGGGTACAATGCCAGTCTGACAGGCGCGACGCAGGGTCGGCTGAACGCCTTTGTCGATGCGAAGGCCTTTTCGACGCCGGATCCCTTTACTTATGGGAATGTGGGACGTGTGTTGCCGGATGTCCGCGGCCCGCGCCTCGGTAACGTGAACCTGTCGTTGCTAAAGACATTCGGTCTCAACGAAAGGCTCAACTTGCAGTTCCGCGCCGAAGCGTTCAACCTTGCAAACTCGCCCATGTTCGGGATGCCCAACCAGTCTTTCGGGTCCGCCGCTTTCGGCGCCATCACGTCCACCTCGAACAACCCGCGACAAGTGCAGCTCGCGCTGCGACTGTATTTCTAAAGAGGAGATCGTCTTGCTTACACGCCGCACATTCGTGGGAACGGCCGCCACATCATTCGCGCAAAACGCCGCCGGGACACGCCCCAACCTGCTGCTGATCCTCACTGACCAGCAGAGCCACAGCGTTCTCACCTGCGCTGGCAATCCGTGGCTCAAGACGCCGGCCATGGACTCGCTCGCCGCGACGGGCGTCCGCTTCGCCGAGACCATCTGTCCCTATCCGGTATGCTCCCCTTCACGCGGCAGCATTTTCACCGGCCGCATGCCGCACGAAACCGGGGTACGGGTCAATCAACAATCCATCGTTGCCGGCATGCCGTCTATGGGTGAGATCTTCCGCGGCGCGGGCTACAAGACGGTCTACGGAGGAAAATGGCACCTGCCGAAATCGTTCGATGGCATGACCGCGTTTGACAAGTTGATTGGCGGCTCAAGTCAGGGCGGCGACATGGACGGCCCTCTGGCTTCGACCTGCGCGAAGTGGCTGCGCGGCAGCCCCGGGGATCCGTTCCTGATGGTGGCATCGTTCATGAATCCGCACGATATCTGCGAGTGGATTCGGCGGCATCCCGGCACGCACGAATACCCTGGCATCGACCGCTTTCCTCCCGTTCCTGGCAACATGGCGGCGGATCCGGACGAACCGGAATTCATTCAGTATCACCGCACCGCCGGATACGACAAAATGTCGGAGGGCGTGGGTATCGCCGCCGCCTGGCGGCGGGACGATGTGCGGAAGTATCTGCACGATTATTACCGGTTGGTGGAGGACGTCGACCGGCAGATCGGCGTGGTCCTGGCGGCCCTGCGAGAGACGAAGCTGGACCAGAAAACGATCGTCCTATTCGCTTCCGATCACGGCGAAGGCATGGGTGGGCATCGCTGGGTCCAGAAGGCTTCGTTCTATGAAGAGTCTGTCCGCGTACCGCTGATCGTCAGTGGACCCGGCATCACGCGCCGCGGAGCCGTTGACCGGTACAGCCTCACGTCGTTGGTGGATATTCTGCCCACTTTCTGCGACTACGCAAATATCGCCGCGCCGAAGGACGTGCGGGGAACAAGCCTTCGTGCGGCGGTGGAAGGCCGGCCTTTGGGACGCAAGTTCGCCGTCTCCGAACTGCGCTACGGCGACGAGAAGCGCGAGGGCCGTATGCTGCGCGGGGCACGCCACAAGTATGTGGTCTTTAACGGTGGAGCGCGGCCTGAACAGTTGTTCGATCTGATGACCGATCCGGGCGAAGTTCAGAACCTCGCCCTCGACAAATCCGCCGAACCGGCGCTCCGTCAACATCGGGATCTGCTGCGAGGATGGATAGCGGAGACCCGCGACGATTTTGCCATGCCATTCAAGGAACGCGCATGATCGCCAATTGGGGGCAGGAGTGAATAGAAGAGCGTTTCTGGGAAGTTGCTCGTTGGTGGCTTTCCCTGGCTTCTCGCTGGGAAAGGCCACAATCGACGTGTCGGCTTTGGACCGTTCGCGCGTTCTCGGCGACGCAAGAAAATTTCTCGCCGGGAAGCCGGTCACTCCGGCTGCGGTGCGGAGTCCGCGAAGTGCCGGTGGACCCAATGATTTTTTTTCGGAAGGCGACTACTGGTGGCCGGACCCGAAGAATCCTGGCGGCCCCTACATCCGGCGCGATGGCATGACAAATCCGGACAATTTCGTCGAACATCGCAACTGTCTGATGCGTTTGAGCGTTGAAGTGCCCGCGCTGGCGGCGGCGTGGAAGCTGACCCGGGAGCGGCGATACGCCGCGCATGCAGCCGCGCATCTTCGGGCCTGGTTTGTTACGGCAGCCAGCCGGATGAATCCGAATCTGCAGTTTGCTCAGGCCATCCACGGCCGTTCGACGGGGCGCGGAACGGGAATCATCGACACGATCCACCTTGTGGAAGTCGCGCGCGCGATTCCGGTGATCGCTGAGTCCGGCGCCTTGTCGAGCGACCAGCTTGCCCGGGTGAAGCAATGGTTTTCCACGTACGTCGAGTGGATGACGGAAAGCAGGAATGGCATCGAAGAACGGGATGCCCGGAACAACCACGGTACCTGCTGGGTGATGCAGGTAGCGGCGTTCGCTGAATTCACGGGCAATAGGAAATTGATAAAGGAGTGCGCGGACCGGTTCCGCTTTGCTATTGTCCCGTCCCAGATCGATCCGGATGGCAGCCAGCCGCTCGAAGTGACCCGGACCAAGCCTTACGCTTACTGTTTGTTCAATCTCGAGGCGCTCGCCACGCTTTGCAGGATTGTCTCGGCGAACGGCCACGATCTGTGGAACTTCCAGACGGCGGACGGCCGGGGCGTGCGCAAAGCGATCGAGTACATGTTCCCCTTCATCGCCGACAAAAAAGCGTGGAAGCATTTGCCTGACGTTATGTACTTCGACGAATGGCCCATGCGTCAGGAGGCGCTGCTTTTCGGCGGCCTCGCCTACGGCCGCCAGGACTATCTGGACGTTTGGAGAAAACTGCCCGCCGGTTCAAACGTGGACGAGGTGGTTCGCAACTACTTCATTCGCCAGCCGGTATTGTGGATCTAGATCATGCCTACAATCAAGAACGCACCATTTGCCCGCAGAAAGTTCCTCCGGCACGGAGTGATGGGATTAGCTGGACTCTCGCTCCGCGGCGCGGATACCACTACGAATCGCCCCAATGTCCTTTTCTTTGCCGTTGACGATTTGCGTCCCGAACTCGGCTGCTACGGAGTAAAGGCCATCAAAAGCCCGAACATCGACCGCATCGCAAAGCGGGGCATGACCTTTGATCGCGCCTACTGCCAGCAGGCGGTTTGTTCCCCCTCGCGTACAAGCCTGCTCACAGGCTCACGGCCCGACACAACCAAGGTGTGGGACCTGGTCACGCATTTTCGCGATGCGATCCCTAATGTAGTGACGCTGCCGCAGCACTTCCGGCAGAACGGCTACTTCGTGCAGGGAATGGGCAAGATCTTTCACCCCGGTTACGACGATGAGCGATCGTGGTCCGTGCCATGGCAGACACCCAAGGCGCCGGCGTACGCGATGAAGAGCGCGCCCCCCGTAACGGATGGCGGCAAACCCAGGCAGAAGGATGGGCCTGCGTTTGAATCGGCTGAGGTCGCGGACAACTTCTACAAAGACGGCATGGTGGCTGACATGGCCGTGAGCACGTTGCGCGGCTTGAAAGGGAAGTCTACGCCGTTCTTCCTCGCCGTCGGTTTTGCCAAACCTCATCTGCCCTTCGTCTCTCCCAGGAAATACTGGGACTTATACGATCCCGCTCAGATCAAGCTCGCGTCCAATCCGTTCCGCCCCAAGGACGCACCTGATTACGCGCTCACAACCAGCGGCGAACTGCGCAACTACGTTGGAATGCCGGCTAGCGGCCCTATCCCGGACCACCTGGCACGCACACTCAAGCATGGCTATTATGCGGCGGTCAGCTACATGGATGCGCAGATCGGCAAGGTGCTCGACGAACTCGACCGGCAGGGTTTGCGTCAGAACACGATCATCGTATTGTGGGGCGACCACGGCTGGAAACTCGGCGAGCACGGCGAGTGGTGCAAGCACAGTAACGTGGAAAACGACACCAACGCCCCGTTGTTGCTCTCGATGCCGGGAATGAAGAATGCCGGCAAACACAGTCGCGCGCTGGTGGAGTTCGTGGACATCTATCCCACTCTTTCTGAACTGGCGGGCTTGCCCCTGCCCGCTCATCTGGAGGGGACGAGTTTCAAGGCCTTACTGGAAGATCCGGAACGGCCGTGGAAGCGGGCGGCGTTTAGCCAGTACCCGCGCGACAAACAACTGATGGGCTATTCGATGCGCACGGATCGCTATCGCTTCACCGTTTGGGTAGGCCGCGACGACCACTCCCGCGTTGACGCCATTGAGCTGTACGATCATCGGACGGATCCGCGGGAGAACATCAACATCGCGCAGTCGCCGGCCGGCAAGGAACTCGTAGACCGGCTCATGGAACAGTGGCGTCGAGGCTGGCGTGGCGCCGCCGCGGATAATGGCACTCCCAAATAAGTCCCTTCTTCAGTCCCCGCGCAGGCTGTGAATCCCGCGCCCGCCGCCGTGCGGGAATTATTTCAGCGGCACCGCGTTCCGTTTGATGTAGTCGTCGATGGACGGTCCACGGCTCGCGCCCGGGCCGATGTAGTGAAAAGCTTCGGCATACTCCACGCCGTATCTCTTGCCGAGTTCGCGGCTGCGGCTCATCACAAATTCCTTGATGTAGTTGCGGTCTGCGGTGACATCGTCGTCCCCGAGCAAGGGGAGTTTCTTGCCCTGCCGCGCGAGATCGGCGCGTAGGCGGGAGCCAAGGTGGCCTGCGGGCCCCTTGGCTGCGTTGGCGCGGTTGCAGTCCACTTTCTTATCGATCTGCCGGCTCACATCAACGATACGAGTGATCTCCGGTCTCCGCGCAAAGTAATATTTATCCGTAACGGCGTAAGGCTTTAGACCGGCCGCGAACTGCTCGGGAAAATCGTGCGCCCTCCCGGCCATCCAGCTTGCCGCTTCCACCCCGCGCGCAATCATGTAGTGATCGGGGTTCTCTTCGTCGTGCGCCCACGGGTCCCAGCACATCACGGTATCGACTTTCAGCGCGCGAATGAGCAAAATCAAGCGGCCGATCAACTCGTTAAGCGAGACGTCCGCCATCCGGTGATTGCTGTAGTTGAGATCGAACGCCCGCTGGCAGCCCAAAATGCGGGCCACCTCGTTGTTGTCCCGTTCGTTACCCAGCACGTTCTCGCCGATCGTGCCCAAGGTCCCGAGGCCCGGAGCGTCGCCCATATCGTCGTTCGTGGCGCGAAGCAGATACCCGGTGTAGCCCTCCTCGATCAGCTTTGCGACCGTGCCAGCGGAAGAAAGCGGGATATCGTCCGAATGCGCCTGCAACGCCAGCAGCACCTTCCCTTTGTGCGGCTGGCCGGCAGCGGGCCTTTCAATAAACACGTTCGCCTGTCCGGAATCCCGTGGCTGCTGGGCCTTGGCCGGCCGGGCGCAAGCGGCTCCTGCCGCGATACTGGTGAGGAAGCAACGCCGTAACATGCAGCGATTATACTCAACATTTCCGGCGTTGGCTCCGAATGCCGCCGCCGTGTCACAATCGAAAAGAATGCCGTGTTCCGTTCGAGTGCTTGCCGCTTGTGCTCTCGCCGGTTGTGTTTGGTCCGCCGCCGCGCAGGAGAAGCCTGACGAAGAATTCTTTCAGGTCTATCAGTGTCCTGCATCGCTTCCTTTGTGCTCGTTGGTCCGGAGCGGCCCTCAAGCGCCAACGTTCGAGCCGATTGCTACCTCGTTGGTTCAGATTCCTGCTTTCGCCGGTGTCGCCTCATCCGCCCCCAGTTTCTTGAACCGCTCATGTGTTGGCAAGTGCTTCACCGCCGTTTTTGGCCGTTTTTGGGAGATCCCGCCGTACCCGTCACAACACGTGAACTATTTTCCACATGGATCCCAAAGCCTTTAGTCGAATCCCAGCCAGCCTCCCGAACCCGGACGTATATAATTCGAATGGAGGAACCAGTGACCGGCCTTCGCGCACGCCGCGCGGAAAAGCGAAAATAAAATCTCTGCGTCACCCCCCTTTCAGGTACATGATAAAACATAACTTAAAAGCTCGTGTCAGTCGGGTTGGTGGGGCCGCCGGTTCCGGCTGCCTGCCGTGCGAAGCGCGGCCGGCTCTCGCTATCCCCCTCCACGCCGCTCAACTCCACCGTCTCCCGTTACAACAATTTGAACTATTTTCCACATGGCCCCAAGAGCCTTAAGCCGAATCCCAACCAACCTCACGGACCCGGGCGTGTATAATCCGAACGGAGGAACCAGTGACCGGTCTTCGCGCACGCCCCACGGGAAAAGCGAAGATAAAATCTCTGCGTCACCCCCCTTTCAAGTGCATGATAAAACATAACTTAAAAGCCGGTGTGCGTTGGGTTGGCGGGACAACCGCTTCCGGCTGCCCGCCGGGCGAAGCGCTGCACATCGCTCCGGAGAGCACGGAAATCGGCAGGAGCGGCACCCGAACGGACTCTTCCCCACCTCAGGTAAATACCGGGTGTAGGCTACGAATGCCGCCGCCGTGTCACAATCGAAAATAATGCCGTGTTCCGTTCGAGTTCTTGCCGCCTTCGCTCTCGCCGGCTTCGCATGGTCCGCCGCCGCTCAGGAGAAGCCTGACGAAGAGTACTTCCAGGTCTATACCGATGCGCCGCGCATTTTCCTCCGGCCGCAGCGCTTGCGCCTGCTGAGGAAGGAGCGGGAGCGCCGTTCCATGCGCTGGCAACAGTTTGAGACCTTCATACTGGGCAAGGTTCCCATGCCGGAACCAGCCTTCGCACAGGCCCTTTATTATCAGATTTCGGGCGACAAAGCGATCGGGCAGCTTGCCGCGCGGTGGGCCGTGGGTCCGGGCTCGGATATTCGCCAGCTTGCCCTCGTGTTCGACTGGTGCCAGGACCTGTTCACGGCAGCCGAATCGAAGGCGGTCGCTGCCAAACTTCAGCGGGCGATCGAAAAGCCGCGGCGCGGCGAACGTATCCCCGCTGTTCGCGACCGGACGCTTGCCGCTTTCGCGGTTTCCGGCGCGCTACCCGAACTCGCCTCAAAGCAACTGGAGTCTCTTGTCCGTCAGTGGTGGCGAACTGAGATGACGCCCGCTCTAAAGGCCGGCGGCGCGGCAAGCAATCCCGTTCCGCGCGACGACGTCTACGCCCTCCACGAAATTCTCCACGTCGTGCGCGACAACCTTCAAATCGACCTGCGCGATCCCGTGCCGGGGTTCTTCAAGGGATTACCCATATTCCATTTGCTCAGTTATTACCCGGCGACTTTTCCGGCGCCTGAAGGGGAATACCGCATACCGTTCTCGAAGGGCGGCGCCGAACCGGACTTAATTCGCGCGGCAATGTCTCGAACGGCCGAACTCATCATGGTCGCCTACGACACCAACGCTCCCGAAACGCAGGTGCTGCAGGGGTGGCTCATGCACGACAATTTCCTCCTCCGGAGCACGTTCGGCGTCCCGTACGAATTCCTGTGGGCCAATCCGTATCAGCCGGGGCTAAGCTATTACCACGTCCCGCTTCTGTTCCATGACGACCTTTTCGGACGCCTGTTCATCCGTTCCAGTTGGGAGGAGAACGCGCGTTGGCTTGGATATTTTGAAGGCGAAATGCAGCTTTTCGAGGATGGAAAGGTGACGATCCTCAATCCGGCATTGCAGTCATCTCCCTTGCTGCTCACCGAGGCCGTCGTCTATACCGGGGACCACGCGAAGAAGTTCGAGGTGCTGCATCAGGAATCGGAGGACGTATTCATCGTTCATCTGAAACCGAACTACGCTTACGAACTGGAAATGGACGACGAGGAAATGCGCGAGGTTTACACGGATGCGGGCGGCATCCTCGCCCTCACGGCGCCGCCGAAAGTGAAAGTGGGAGTCCGGCTGAGGGAAGCACATCCTGTCGCCGTTCACTATGTTGCGCCACCCACACCGAGTCTTGTTCCGCGAAGGACCCGTTGAATGCGGATGACCATTCGTACGATACCCGCGGCGTTCTTCGGGCTCGCACTGCTTGTGCTCGAGCAGGCCGGAGCCGCATCGGCGCCCGTCGAATTCAACCGCGATATTCGTCCGATTTTGTCCGACCGGTGTTTCGCCTGCCATGGTCCCGACGCCGGGACTCGAAAGACGAAACTGCGGTTCGATCTCGAAGCCGGTGCGCAGACCGCGATCGTTCCCCGTGACCCGGCAAAGAGCGAGATTTACCGCCGAATCAGTTCGGACAACGCGGCCACGCGCATGCCACCCGCATATGCCGGCCTGGACCGGTTGCCCGATCGCGATATCGAACTGATCCGCCGCTGGATCGAGCAGGGCGCCGTCTGGCAGAATCATTGGTCGTTCCTCGCTCCAGCACGCCCCGCGATTCCCGCGCCGGGCGGAAGCACCTGGGCCCGAAGCCCAATCGATCGTTTCGTGCTCGCCCGGCTCGAGCGGGAAGGCGTCAAGCCACAACCCGAAGCGGACCGGATCACATTGATCCGCCGCCTTACGCTGGATCTTTCGGGACTTCCTCCCACGCCGGAGGAAGTGGATGCGTTCCTTCGGGACACATCGGCCGGCGCATACGAGAGAGTCGTAGACAGGCTGCTCGATTCTCCCCGGTACGCCGAACGCATGGCGGTACCGTGGCTTGAGGCGGCGCGTTACGCGGACACCAATGGCTATCAAAGCGATGGAGAGCGTTCGATGTGGCGCTGGCGGGATTGGGTGATCGGCGCATTTGCCCGAAACATGCCATACGACCGGTTCACGATCGAGCAAATCGCGGGCGACATGCTCCCGAACGCAACTCCCGATCAGCGGGTAGCCTCCGGCTTTCACCGAAATCACCGGACGAATGCGGAAGGCGGAATCGTCGAAGAAGAGTTCCGCGTCGAATACGTGGCGGATCGGGTCGAGACCACCTCCACTGTATGGCTCGGGTTGACCGTGGGATGCGCCCGATGCCACGATCATAAGTACGATCCGATCAAGCAGTTGGATTTCTACCGCCTGTTTGCCTACTTCAATAACGTCTCCGACCGCGGCCTTGTGTATAACTTCGGCAACGACGAACCGTTCATGAAGGCGCCGCTGCCGGAGCAGGAACGAAAGCTCGCCCAACTCGATACGAAAGTCGTCGAGGCTGAAAGCAGGTACGCCAATCTCCAATCGGCGATCGCGAAAGCGCAGCGCAAGTGGGAGAGATCCGCGCGCCGCGGCGCGAAACTCGAATGGCTGGAGCCGGAGAACCAGACGTTGCGCGTCAAACTGGCCGACATCGTTTTCGACGGAAAGCGCGTTGAGAGCCGCGGCGACGTCGCGAGTTTCAACTACCAGGACGAATTCAGTCTGGCCGCGTGGATTCGTCCGGACTCGCCAAACGGTGCGATTGTCTCACGCATGGAGGATTACTTCGAAGGCGAGGGCTACGGCTTGTTCCTGTTGGATGGCAAGGTCCGGCTGCACATAACACGGCGGTCCACGGACATTGCGTTGCGCCTCGAGACGGAACAAGCCGTAGCGATGAATCGCTGGCAGCACGTGCTCATGACGTACGACGGGCGGCGTAAGGCCGCGGGAGTGCGGATCTATCTCGACGGAGAACCCCAAAAACTGAAGGTGCTGTTCGACGAGCTGACGTATCCGTTCGGTCCGAAGGAGCCGTTCCGCATTGGCGCGGGTGGCGGCGAGAAGCTTCGCTTTCGAGGTTCGATTGACGACGTCCGCGTCTTCAAGACGGCGCTCAGCGCGCAGCAGGCGCATGCCGTGGCGCTGAAGGATCGGGTGGATGAGATTGCGGCCATCGATCCGCTCGCGCGTACCGCGGCTCAAGCTGACAAGATCGCGCTGTACTTCCTGGAAGTGGCCGCCCCCAAAGAGATTCGTGAGTCGCGCAGGCGGCTGATGGAAGCGCAAACGGAGCGCACTCGCTTCCACGACTCGATCCAGACCGTGATGGTGATGAACGAAGGCGCGCCTCGCGATGCGTTCGTGTTGCGCCGGGGAGCGTACGACGCTCGCGCTGACAAGGTTACACCTGGCACTCCCGAGTTCCTGCCGAAGCCTGCGCGGGGTGCTGCGCAGGATAGGCTGGGCTTCGCACGATGGCTTGTGGACCGTGCGAATCCGCTGACCGCCCGCGTCACCGTCAACCGCTACTGGCAGATGTACTTCGGAACGGGCCTGGTGAAGACGTCGGAGGATTTCGGCTCCCAAGGTGAGTGGCCCATAAATCAGGAACTGCTCGATTGGCTTGCGGTCGAATTCATGGAAACCGGATGGGACGTAAAGCGGATGCAGAAGGCGATCGTGACGAGTGCGACTTACCGCCAGTCGTCGAAGGCGCCTCCTGAGTTGGTGCAGAGGGACCCTGAGAATCGACTGCTGGCTCGCGGAGCGCGATTCCGCCTGCCCGCGGAGATGATTCGGGATCAGGCGCTCGCGGCCGCGGGGCTTCTGGTCGAAAAGGTGGGCGGGCCTTCGGTAAAGCCGTATCAGCCGGCGGGCTTGTGGCAGGAACTCGCCGGCGGCAAAGGGTACACGGCCGACCACGGCGACGGTCTTTACCGCCGCAGCCTGTACACCTACTGGAAGCGGACGGTCGCGCCGCCTTCGATGGTGACGTTCGATGCGCCGGCTCGCGAAACCTGCGCCGTTCGAGGGACCCGGACGAATACGCCGCTTCAGGCCCTCAACCTGATGAACGACGTGGCCTACGTGGAAGCCTCCCGCAAATTGGCGGAACGGATGTTGGAGTCACACGGGACGCCAGGCGAGCGGATCGCTTACGCATTCCGGCTGGTCGCGGCGCGGACGCCCAATCCGAGCGAGGCGCGGGTGCTCTCCGCGGCGCTGGCGAAGTTCGAGGCATTCTACAAGCGCGACTTGAAGGCGGCAGCGCAACTGCTGAGCCAGGGCGAATCGCCTCGCAACCCCGCGCTTGAGGCCCATGAACTGGCGGCCTACACCGGAGTTGCGAGCCTTCTGCTCAATCTCGATGAGACCATCACAAGAGAATAGCCAAGTGGACCCTCGCAAAGAGTACATGAGCCTGATGACACGCCGTCATTTCTTCGGCCGCGCGGCGGCGGGAATTGGGACGGCGGCCCTCGCCCATGCGGACTCAGGGGCCGGCCCGGATGGCGGCCTGCCCGGCTTTCCGCATTTCGCGCCGAAGGCGAAGCGCATCATCTATCTCTTTCAGTCGGGCGGCCCGTCTCAAATGGAGCTGTTTGACTTCAAGCCTGAATTGAAGCGGCTGCAGGGTTCCGAGTTGCCCGATTCGATCCGCCGGGGGCAGCGCCTGACGGGAATGTCGTCCACGCAAACGACGTTTCCGGTAGTCGCCTCGCGCTTCGGCTTTTCACAACATGGGCAGTCGGGCGCGTGGTTGAGCGAGCTGCTTCCTCACACGGCGCGCATCGCGGACAGGCTGACTTTCGTGAAGTCCATGCACACGGAGGCGATCAACCACGATCCCGCGGTGACCTTCCTTCAGACGGGCTCGCAGATCGCCGGAAGACCGAGCATCGGATCATGGCTCGTGTACGGACTCGGCTCAATCACGCGCGACCTGCCCGGCTTCGTGGTGATGATTTCGCCGGGCGGGGGTGGTGGAGGACAACCGTTATACGACCGACTCTGGGGCAGCGGTTTCCTGCCCACCCGGTTTCAGGGCGTCAAGTTCCGGTCGGTGGGCGACCCCGTGCTCTATCTTTCGAATCCCGCCGGCTTCCCGGAGAGCAACCGCCGCATCTTCCTTGACGCGCTCGGCGAACTCAACCGGATGAAGCTCGAAGAGTTCGCCGATCCCGAAATCGCCACCCGGATTTCGCAGTACGAAATGGCATTCCGGATGCAGAGCTCCGTTCCGGAACTGACGGATCTCTCAAAGGAACCCGCGCGCACATTCGAACTGTACGGCGAGGACGCCCGAAAACCCGGGACATTCGCGGCTAACTGTCTGCTTGCCCGGCGCCTGGCCGAGCGCGGTGTGCGGTTCATCCAGCTCTTCCACCGCGATTGGGATCAACACGGCAAGATGCAGCAGGACCTGCCGAAGCGATGCAAGGACACCGACCAGGCATCGGCGGCGCTGGTCGAGGATCTTGCGGAACGCGGAATGCTCGACGATACGCTGGTCGTTTGGGGCGGCGAGTTCGGGCGCACCGTGTATTGCCAGGGCCGCCTGACACCCGAAGAATACGGGCGCGACCATCACCCTCGCTGCTTCACGGTCTGGATGGCGGGCGGCGGCATAAAGGCCGGCATGACGTTGGGCGAAACGGACGATTACGGTTACAACATCGCGCGAGATCCGGTCCACGTTCACGACTTGCAGGCGACGATCCTGCACTGCCTGGGCATCGACCACACGCGCCTCACGTTCAAGTACCAAGGCCGGCATTTCCGGCTGACGGACGTGCACGGAAGCGTTGTAAAACCGCTGCTCGCGTAGCTCCCGCGCCGGCGGACACAGACAGCTTAGGGCCTCGGCCCGGCCGTGGCCGCCGGAGGGCGGCGAGTTACTTGGCCCACGCTTCCTTTTTGTACTGAAAGGTCTTCCAATTTTCAGCCGCGCGGGCGTTCAGGTCCCAAACGGGCTTCCCCTTGCGCAGGGTCAACTCGCACACGATGTTCCGCGCGCCGGTTTCTCCAGCTCCGGCCGAATCGATAAATCCGAACTTGCCCTTATCAACCCGCAGCACGGCGACGTCAGCTTCCGCGCCGACATCGAGATGGCCCAGGTCGGTCCGCTTGATTTCCCTGGCCGGATTCCAGGTGGACATGGCGATGACCTGATCGAGCGGCGAACCGAGATTCAGGATCTTCGCCATCACGTTCGCCATGTCTTTCATGCCGGCGTTCATGCTGCCCGAATGCAGGTCAGTGGAAATGGAATCCGGGATGAATCCCTGCCGAAAGGCAGGCGTCGCGACGTACCAGTAGAAGCTGCCCGCCCCATGACCTACGTCGAAGATGATGCCGCGTTTGCGGGCCGCCGCAATGGCCGGATTTACTTTGCCATCGGCGAGAACTTCTTCGCGGTGGCCGGAGTAACAATGCGTGTAGATGTCGCCCGGCCGCAACTTATCGAGCAACAAAGTGGATAGGTTCCGAACCTTGTTGAGGTATCCGAAGTCGATCATGACCGGAAGATCGGCCATTTTTCCCGCGGCGACAGCCTTCTCGACGGACTCCCAACCGGGCCCGGCATAGTGGGCCGACTTAAACCCGACGATGACGCCCTTGTTAGCGGCCGCCATCTTCGCGGCGGCACCGGCATCGAGCTGGGCGGGGTCGTCTTCCTGGCCTGTCCCCATGCCCGCCGCGACGATGTTCAGAAGGGCCAACACACGCGTTTGGGACTTGTCGATCACCTGATCGCGAAACGCCGGGAACGTTTTCACACCAGTGGTGCCCGCGTCCACCATGGTGGTGACTCCGCTTCGAAAAGAGAAGGCATCGGGCTGGACGCTCGAATCGCGTTCGATGCCCGGCATTCCAGCGCGCGGAAAGACGTGGACATGGATGTCGATCAAGCCCGGGGTCACGTAGAGGCCGCCAACGTTCGCGACACGCCTGGCCTCGGAGGGTGGAATATTCGCAGCCACGCGGGCGATTTTGCCCGCCGCGATAGCCACATCCATCACTCCGTTGACCTTGTTCTTCGGGTCGATGACGTGGCCGCCTTTCAGAAGCAGGTCATAGGTTTGAGCATGGAGGCTGAATGCGAGCGCGAGCGCGAGAGTGACTTTCAGAATCATGATATCTCCTTCAGCTTCCGCCGCATTCGCGGCAGAGGGCAGGCGACGAGAGGCGATCGCCTGCCCGGCCCGGAACCAATTGCAGTGTTATCCCGTAACATGTTTTCAGAACAGGTATTTGAGCGCCAACTGCATCTGGCGATTGTCGAGCCACGTGGCGGTGACGACGCCAAACGCCGGAGCGCCCAGCACCGCATTCGGAGCACGGAACTGCGGCGTATTAAACAGATTGAAGCCCTCAAACCGGAACTGGAAGCGATGACCTTCCTTCACCGGGAACTCCTTGAACAGCCCGACATCCCAGGTCTTCATGGCCGGCTGACGGAGCGTATTGCGGCCGACGTCGCCGAACTTGAAATCGGCGAACTTGAAAGCTCCCTGATTGAACCAGTGATCGGGAGAACGATTTGAGAGCTGCGGATTTTGGCCGGGCACGTAGTCGGGCCGCTGCGGAGATCCACCGGTGTTCTGGCGGTTCCCCTGCTGCGTGATGGTGTATGGGAATCCGGACTGATAGGTGACAATCCCGTTAAAGGACCAGTCCTTCAGAAGGAAGCCCTGGGCGCCGCGCCAGTCCTTAGGCGTGGGAATGTTCCACAAAAAACTGGTGGTGAGGCGATGCCGGTAATCGAAGCCGGAATCCGACCGCTCGCAGGCCCAGCAATCGATATTCTGCGCTCCGTTGGTGGAAAACGGAAGACCCTCATTCGTGCCGTACGCCTGATCGATATTGTGAGCCCAAGTGTAGGAAGTGAGGAATGAAAAACCCTTCGAAAAGCGCCGTTCACCGCGCACCTGCATGCTCTGGAAATACGCCTTCCCGTCGGTAGCGAGATGCCGGATGGCTCCCCATCGGGGAATGCGACGGCGGGTCTGGACGTTACCGGGCGCGGGGGGAGCGTCGTTGGCATTTCGGCTGTTATCGAGATGGGAAGCCTGGCTGCCGACATAGGCGAGTTCGACCACCGTATCGGAAGTGAGTTGCCGCTGGACCGACGCCGACCACTGAACGTTATATGCATTGACGCGATCGATGGGAACCAACACGACGCTGAGGGGCGGAGCCGCCGTTTCGCGGCCGAAGGGGTATGGATTTCGCATCGTCAACGCCAGGGGATCGGCGGGATCCGCGACGAATTGCACCTGAAACGTCTTGAAAGGATTACTTACGACGGTGAGGTTATTCATCTGGTTGGCGTTGTTGTAGACGCCAAAACCCGTACGCACGACCCACTTATCCGCCGGGCGATAAGCGATGCCGATACGTGGCCAAAAACGATTCTTTTCCGCCCTGTAGAGTTTGGTCGAGACCTTGCTGAAAGGATCTTCGGGAAAGAGATACCCACCCGGGCGATCGAGGCGGAGCGCGCGGGGCGTACCGTTCTCCTCGTCCGTGGTTCCCACGAAGTCGTAACGCATGCCGAGGTTAAGAGTTAGTTTCGGCGTCGCCTTCCATTCGTCCTGAATGTAGAAGGAGTAAGTCTGCTGGTTGTATTCGACGGGCAAGATCCCGTCCGGGGTCTGGGAAAGCGAAGGGAAGCCGATGAAGAAATCGGCAGCGGCGTGCCCCGTGACCTGGGAGTTGAACTGAAACTGGCCACGGGCGTTGTTGGAACCGGCGCGATCCATTCGCAGACGCTTGAAATCGATGCCGGTCTTAATGGTATGCACGCCGCGCGTAACGATGAAGTTGTCCACAAGCTGCCAGGTCTCGCTCACGTTGAAATCCGGAATGAGGCCTCCATCACCCATGGTGAGATATCCCGCGACGTTCATGGGAACCATTCCGGTTTCGAAGGGACTCAGGCGGCGCGGTTGGCGCGTCTCCGGGTCGACGCTGCGGATACCGGTGATGCCGGTGGTTTCAGGATCGAAGTTCGTATTGGTTCGCAATCCGCTGCGCAGGATCCAGTTGCGGTTGAAACCGAGCTTCAATTCGTTCAAAACCGTGGGGCTGAACAGGTGTGTGTGGCTGAGAACGGCGTTGCGAGCGGTGATGCGGCTTTGAAGCGGGACGAAGTAGTTCAACTCGATGGTGGGGAATTCGTAGTTGAAGATGGCGACGCGGGCGAACAAGCGGTCATTCGCCCCCAGGTTGTGATCGCCACGGGCGAAGACCTGGTTGGTGTTATTGAGCTGAGTCTCGACGCCGGCAAGGTTAGCGCCGGTGCCTGCATCTGTCGGCGGCGGGTGGAAGCCAAGGTAATGACGGGCAACCGGATCCATCCGGCTGGCGGGAATGATGTTCCTTGGAAAAACGCCGCCGAGGGGATCGCGAAGCGCCGTGGGGATGAGAGAGAAATCGCCGCTCCGGAACGGCACCGGGATCACAGAGGCCCGCTGCGCAACCTCCTGCTTTTCGCGTTGGCCTTCGTAGTTCAGCATCCAGAAGGTGCGGTCGCGCCCGCTGTAGAGCTTCGGAATTAAGACGGGTCCGGAGAGCACAAACCCAAACTGGTTGCGTTGAAGAATATCCTTACTGAGCGGGCGCGGGCGGAAATAGTTTCGCGCGTCCAGATTGTCGTTGCGGACGAACTCGAACAGCGCACCGTGCATGGCGTTGGTTCCGGGCCGGGTGTGAATCTCGACCTGCGCCCCGGCGTTGTGGCCGAACTCGGCGGAGTAAGTGGCGGAGTGGACCTTGAACTCCTGTATGGCCTCGATGGACGCTTTGAAAAAGGTGGCGTTGTTGATGTTCCAGGCGGTGTAGACGCCGTCGTAGCGCACCTGGCCCTGGTTCTCGCGGGAGCCGTTGGCGCTGATGGCGATGGCTGAATCGCGGCGGCCATACTGATTCGTGTTGGACGAGATACCCTTGATGACGCCGGGCATGAGACCAGCCAGATTGGCGAAATTGCGGCCGTTCAGGGGAAGGTCGACAATGCGCTTCTGCTCGACGACGTTGCCGAGCGTGGCGTCGTCGGTGGCCAGTTGCTGACTGCTAGCGGTGACCTCGACGGATTCGCTGACGGCGCCAACCTGGAGGTTGATGTTGACCCGCGCTTTCTGGTTGATCTGCACGATCAGCCCGGTGCGCACTTCCACACGGAAGCCCTGCTTTTCGGCGCGCAAGCTGTATTCGCCTGGCTGCATGGCGCTGAATACGTAAGTGCCGGAATCGCCCGTGGTCAGGCGGCGAACCCGATTGGTGGCTATGTGGGTGGCGGTGATTTCAACGCCCGGGATCAAGGCGCCGGTCGAATCCTGAACGACGCCGAGTATTTCGGTGGATTCGCCGCCCTGCGAGAACGCCGGGGCGGCGGAAAAAAGTAAAATTGCCAGCACACTTAGGTATTTCGACCTCATGGAAAAGCTCCTTATTGAGAAGAAGTATACCATTACGTTTACGGTCTGGCGCGTGCACAAAGCAGTCCGAGGCCGAATCCGATGAGACCAGCCAGCAAGAGGTTCCCGCTCTCATACAAAGGGACAAAGCGGGTGTGACTGCCCGTCACCTCGAATACTCCGGCCGGCGCGGCCACGACTCCGCCGCCACCGCCTTCTCCTTCGCCCGGAAGGCCGGGACGAGAACCCTTGCCGGAGCCGGCGCCGAATCCGTACGCGATGCGGGCCACCGGGATGATGGTCTTCCCGTCCACGGAAATTGGATCGCCATAGACGGATTTGGCAGCCGCGCTTGTCTGAAGCGGCTCGATGATCGATTTCAGTATTTCAGACATCTTCGTTTTCTCCTGGTCCCGCTGAACGCTTTGGCGGCGTTTGTGGCGGCTTGGCGTGCGACATGGGGGAGGGCCGCTCGATGACTGGTCCTGCTGAACGGTTTTGGCCTGCGTTTGTGGCGGCCCACAGCCCCTATTACACCGCATGGCACACATCCAGGTTCGGCCACGGCGGGGGCGTTCCCGGCGCAAAAGAGTATCCGCGGCCAAGCGCCGGACTTCGTGCGGCACAGCAGGATCGAAAAGTCCTTACCAGCGGGAACTCTTCGACGGGCCGAGGAATTGGCAGTCGACGGAGACGATCGTCCGCCCCACCGCACTCCGCGTTCTTCATGAACTCTCGCGGGCGATGCCCGGCAAATTGCGGCGCTATTTTGCCGGTTGGCGCAACCGCATGTGAACGCGGGCGACATCACCCATGTAGTGGTCTCGCGAAAACTCGCCGGCCGCGAGCGAGATGTGCTGCCGGGATTTTACAGCGTCTCCTTCGGCCTCGTAGTAAAGGCCGATGTAGAGGTGGGCGAAGAACAGGGCGTCACGGGAAGTGCCCGCGGCGTTGAGCACGGCGGCAGGTTTCGCTTTGCCCCGGAACATCTCGTAGATCTGCATCATAGGCACGCGGCCGTCGTCGTGAATGGGAATTAGAGCGGTCCGCGCCTTGGCTGTGCCGTCAATCCGCGAATAGCAGAGGTAATGCCAGACGGCGTTCTCAACGTCTTCGGGATTCACGAGCCGATGATGCTCGAACTGGCGGCGCCCGTCTTCAAAACGGCCGGCGTAGTAGTAGGAAATACCGCGCTGCCAGTGATGCGGCTCCTGGTCCGGATCGAGTTCGATCGCGCGCGTGAAATCGGCGATAGAAGCGTCTATCCTGCCGTTGCGGAAATTTTCCGCGCCGCGCATGTTGAAAATCCGGGGATCGGTTTGGGCGCTGAGCACGCCAGCGGCCATCACCGTCGTTAACTTCGCGAGTTGTTTCAACCGAATAAGGGCCGCCATGAGCTAACCTTCCGACTTCCCGGACGCGGTTTGCCTGCGTTGTCCGGGAGGCTTCAATTCTCCAGGCCGCATGTTAGCACGATGTTCACCCGAGTGGCGGGATTGAGTGACGCGCGGTGACGGCGGCGTGGAGGGGGGTGACGCAGAAAATTTAATTTCGATTTTCCGTTCCCCGTGGTGGTGGAAGAAGCGGATGGTGAAGGCCGGGTCTGTCAGGTTGCGAAGCTCCTGAGAGAGATGGCGCGGCGTTGAGTGCCACTTCAGCGCGGCGGCCAGTTCGGTGGCGGAACCTTTGAAGTTGCCGAGTTTGTGGAGGCTCCGGACCAGAGGAGATGGAACCGGTTTCAGAGCTTCCGCCAGTTCGGCCGGCGCCGCGTAGGTGTATTGGCCGCTCATCATCTGGCTGAGGGCGGTGCACAGCGAGCCGAGCAGAGATGGCCGGAGGGCCTCGAATGCGGCGTCGGGACTGGGATCTGGCGTGCCTCCCGGCGGGGGAACGGGGGCGTGCGGCGCGGTCCAGGAAGAGCGCCCCACGAAGTCACCCAGATCACCCGACAGGCCGGAGTGAAAGGGATGGGTAGCTGGATCGAAATCAACGACGAGGCAGCGGGCGGCGAGGTCGGGGTGGAGTTTGAGGCGCTCGGTGGCGACAAGGATCATGGGGCGGGCGAGGTTTTGGACGACGGTACGGTCGCCGTCGCGGAAGGTGTGGGCATAGCCGGAGGTGAGGGTGCAGAGGGTGTCGGAAACGGAGGTGGGGAGTTTCGAGACGTGATCGAAGGCAAGGACCCAGTTGGAGGAGGCGTCGCGAATGAGGGAGCGGCGGCCGGTAGGGGAGGGGAGAAGAGGGGAGAGGCTGGGATCGATGAGGGACTTGAGGAAGCGGGCGGCGGTGGACTTGCCGGAACCGGAGGGGCCGCGGAGAAGGAGGATGGGGTAAGGGGGGGAAGGCTGAGGGGAATCGTGGGAGTGAGGGCGCATGGCGGCGAACAGCCAGGTGAGGACGCGGAGGAAGGCGTGGCGGTCATGGGTAAGGCGGAGAGCGCGGGCGAGAGGTTGGAAATCGGGCGAGGAGGCGGGCGTGGGATGGGGGAGGGATGAATGAGAGCGGGAACGGAGGACGCAGGCGGGGTGGGAGGAGGAGACGGACCAGGAATCGGGGCCGATGTTAACGGTTTGGCCGTCATCGAGGAGGTCGAGGACGATGCGTGGGGGAATGGAGTTGTGGGAAGCGATGCGAACTGAGACGGGGCGCTGGGAGGGAAGATTGGGGTGGCCGGGAGCGAAGGCTTCGGCGGCGAGGAGGCGAATGGTTTGGGAGAGATAGCGAGGCTTGGGGAAGAATCGGAAGCGTTGAAGGAAGAGGTGAGTGAGGTGGTCGCGGAGGTTGGGGGAGTGGATGGGGATGGCCTGGTGTCCGTGGAGGCCGAAGGGGATAGAGACGAAGGCCTGGCCCTGAGGGGAGTGAAAGGAAGGGAGGCGAGTGGAGAGGCCGAGCAGTTCGGGGCCATGACAGCCGAAGGCGGGATCGGGTGGTATGGATGCAGGCGAAGTGTAGACAGGGAAAGAAGGGTTGTCCATGGCTAACGGGTAGCACGAGGAGGATGGGGGTTTGGCGCGGGAGCAACGGAAGTTGTTGAGGGGATTGAGTGAAATATTTACGGAAAGGTGTGATCGGAGGAGTTTGCGAGAGGCATCTTCGAGCGGGCGGTGAGTGGTATCAAGCGTTTTGTGTAAACGGCTTTTGGGTCAACAGTGCATGGCAATCTCCGCGCCGGGCGGCTCGCTCTGGCACCTCTGATCGGGTTGCATCCACGGCGCCAGGGCGACCTGGCGAACGGAGGCGCGCGCGGCGAGCGTCGAGGCGGGATGCGCTATCTGCTTCTAGTGAAAGGAGTTTCTCGAAATGGCCTGCGGGCTACTGGCGGCTTCTCAGTAAACTCCCGCTAGAAGCCAGTCCTACTCCAGCACCCGTTTTTTCTTCACCCACTCGACAAGCGCATCCCGGAGGAGGGGACCTTCTTTCGAAAGCATCTGTCCAGCCGCACCGATCTGCGCTTCCTGGTGCTCCGCCACGAAGTCCGGCATCGCGACGGTGTAGTCCCGCGCCGGATCTATCGCGTGACCAGCCTTGGCGAATTGCCCGAGTTGCGAACCCTTGAAGCGCGCGACGACGACCTGGTTTTCGAACGGCATGATATTCCAAAGGTCGCGTATCAGGATGCGTCCCTTCGGCAATTTGTCCCGCACGCCGCCGGCATTCATGAAGCCGAAATCGGCCTTCGAGATTTCAACCATGGCCCGTTCAAGAATGGCGCGCATTTCGGTCCGCGTGAACTCGCGCGCAGCCTCGCCCACCCGGACATCCACCAAGGGGGCAATCTTCTTCTCCCAGGCGTCAACCTGAGCGGCCACGTCCGGGGCGGGCTTGACCGTGTGGCCGTCGACCGGAATTCCGCGCCAGTTCCAGGAATGGAGCTTCTTTGCCGGAACATCGACCTTCATGGCGAGTTTTCCGGCTTCCACGCCATAGCCCTTCACGCGGACGTCGACACGCCCTTCGTAAACCTGCGGCACGGCGAGCCCGGCATGGTCGTGGCCCGTCACCAGAACCTGTACCTCGGGCACGCCGTGCAGAATGGCCGTTTGATCGGCCGCATCGAGGTGGCCAAGAACCACCAGGAAGTCGGCTTTCTCGCGCACTTCCTTCGCGTACTTTCGCACGGTCGCGGCGACGGGCAACACGACGTACGGACCAACCAGGGACCTGAGGGAATTGTCCATCAGCCGTGTAAGCATCGCGCCGATAATGGCGACGCGGATTCCGTTTACTGTCTTGATGACGTAGGGCTCGGGCGTCAGCAGCCTGCCCGCGGCGTCCGCCAGATTAGCGCTCACGATGGGGTACTTAGCGGACTTGATGAAGGCTCGCGTCCGCTCGAAGCCGTAGTCGAGATCGTGATTGCCAAGCGTGGCGGCATCGAAGCGAAGCAGATTCGCCAAGTCGAAAATCAGTTGGCCCTTATAGAGGGAAGATGCCGGGGTGCCCTGCACCAGATCGCCGGCGTTCAGAATCAGGCAGGAATTGCAGCCTTCGGTCTCCCTGCGGAGAACGGCGGCGAGCACCGCGAAGCCGCCTTGACGATGGCTATCGGGAGAGATACGCCCGTGAAGGTCGTTGGTGTGAAGGATGGTTAGCTCGCGGGTCTCGGCGGCCAGAGCCGCGGCACCAAGGAGAAGACATACCGCAACGCCGCCAGGCGCTCGTGTCATGATTCGTTCACCTGAGGAGGACCGGCCGGCGGGCCCAACCTACCACTCCAGCCGCAACACGGCAGCGTGAATAGAAGCGCGATGAAGATACGGAGCATGTGGATCCTTCCGTTTCCCGTTTAACCGGCTGAACCGTTTGAGCCGAAACTACATATTGTGTGTGGCTTGAGGTTACTATATAACCCGTCTCGTGCGGCGTCAACCGCATTCGGAGTTGAGAACGACACTTCCCCTTCCCAAGGCCGAAGTTCCAGCATCGATCGGATATAGATCCCATTGTTGACAATGAGTTGCGCAGATTTGATGCTAAGCATGTAGTCATGTAACTGCGGGTATTACACTTGCGTTAAGGTGTCGTAAATAAATAACCTTTACAACTGTTTAGTTGTTTGGATGAATCGTGTAATTCCATTCGCCATGAAATTTGCCGGGCTTCAGATTGACATGGGCAAACTCGTCATCCGTGATCTTGCGCCCAACGGGGTACTTGCGGTGGTCCAGGCG
>SXGT01159841.1_pt1 | contig 38354 bp, 44 predicted proteins | sample 3176221 | NCBI WGS metagenome assembly SXGT01 (sample SAMN11356862, study PRJNA531348) | freshwater metagenome | isolation source: freshwater sample F1-120 | place: China: Fuxian Lake, Yuxi | collected 2017-12-25 | reverse complement strand
GCCATAATTTCTCTTTAGTTCGCCGTTATGCATTTCTTTAGCATTGTCAAGGACAATATTGATATGAATATCAAATGCCTTCAACACGCCAGAAAACTGCCGGTCGTTCTTTAACTGCACGATAACCTCTTTTCCTTTTGATTGATTCAAAAGGTCCAATGGTCGTTCGATGGTTTGTGCCATAATTCGTTATGCCAATTCTGACTATTTAAACTTTGTTCTGTTTTTAGGGAAAATTAAACTATAAAGTTAGATAATTTTCTTTGTTTAAAGATAATATAATAAAAATAACAAGTTTATATTAATAACCAATTTGTTGTATGGAAGAAGTCTAAAAGTTATATAAAACAAATTAAGCAAAAAAAAAGAGGTTATTACTTATAAGATATTCAAAACTAAACATTTAAAAATCACTATTTTCAAATTAGGATATGAATAACGGAAGAAAAATATCAGGTGGAAAATACCACGCAAATCGAAAGAAACGTTGGTTTGAACATGACACTCAAGAGAATGAAACATCTTTAGGTGAAACAAAAAGGAAATCTATTAGAACTCGTGGAGGTCACGACAAAGTAATTTTATTGAAATCGAACGTTGCAAACTTAACAATTGGTAAAAAAACAGAAAAAGTTGAAATCAAAAATGTTTTACAAACTCCTCAAAATACATTCTTAGCTAGAGAAAACAGATTAATGAAAGGAGCAATCATTCAAACATCAAAAGGAAAAGCAAAAATTACAAATCGCCCGTCACGAGAAGGAGTCGTGAACGCAGTAATGGCTGAATAAATGACAACAAACTCAAAAATAGACGCAATTCATAATTTAATCGGCACGAGAGACGGTTATGGTCGCCACACATTGACTGCAGAACTTGAATCGCGCACTCCATCAGAAATAGAAGGAATTTATCACACAATACGCGCATATAAGGAAGACTTAGAAAGATTAAACTCCAGAGAAGTAATTCATTTGACTGATAAATTAATTTTGGGATTACAACACGTATCTAACAGAAACCCAAGAGATTTATCAACTTATATTGAAGTTGCTTGTTTTAGCGAACCTTTAGAACCAGAACATATTGAACATATTGAACGCAGAAGAATAACAACTGAAAGAAAATTCAACGGTGCAAAAGATTTATCTTATATAGACGGCACTGACCCTGAAGAAGATTACTGATTTTATCTATATCGACTATATTTTACGAAAGATTTAAATACTCTCGCGTAACAATTAGTTTAAAAATCTTTCTAAAATATGAATTTCGTTAAAAGATGTCCCGAGTGTAATAGCATAAATCTTACGCATGACGATCAAAAAGGAGAAATTATCTGTGGAGATTGTGGTTTAATTGTAGAAGACAAAATGGTGGACACTGGTCAAGATGCTGGTGGTCAGTTCGACAAATCTGAAAAAAAGGGCAGAGGTGGAGCCCCAATTTCAAGACAAAAATTTGACCAAGGTTTAACGACAAACGTCGGAGAAATTTCAGACATATACAAATTAGAAGCTGGTCAAACAAGAAAATTCTTAAGACTCAAAAAATGGCAAGAACGAGTTTCAACATCAATTGAAAGAAATTTAAGATTAGCGATGGCTGAACTACGTCGTGTTTCTTCATTTCTTACACTTCCTTCAGTAGTTAGAGATGAATCATCAAGAGTATATCAATACGTTTTACAAAGAGGTTATGTCAGAGGACGTTCAATGGAATCTGTAATAGCTGCCTGTATTTATGCCGCCTGTCGTTCATACAATATTCCGAGAACTTTAGATGAAATAGCAAATGCCTCGGATGTAGCAAGAAAAGAAATCGGAAGAACATACAGATTTATCATAAGAAAATTAGGAATAAAAGTAAAACCTTCCTCTCCAAAAGATTATATTTCAAGATTCTCATCAATTTTACATCTTTCACCACGTTCACAGAATGAAGCAATTAAAATATTAAAAAAGGCAGATATTTCAGAATTAACTTCTGGCCGTGGTCCAGCAGGAATTGCAGCAGCTGCTTTATACGTTTCAGCTCTAATGAACGATGAAAAAAAGACACAGAGAGAAGTCGCAGATGTCGCAGGAATAACTGAAGTTACTATCAGAAATCGTTACAAAGAGCTCATAGATAAATTAGGGATAGAAGACAAACTTAAATTGAAAGAACAAGAATCAAAAACAGCGAAATTAGCATCTAAACAAGAATAAAAGTCATTACTAATAAGTTATCAAATAAACACAACATTTAAAAACCCATATTCTACAAAATAGGTTATGAAAAAAATCATAAGAAACACCACAGCAGGCCTAGCATTACTTTTAGCATCTGGATGCTCGCGCAACAATATATCGATTAATTTACCACCTTATTCAGAAATAAATGGTCCAGTAGCTGTTGAAACTCAGAACAAATATGGTGATGAATTAACGAAGACATCAGATAAGCGAGAAGAACAAGAGAAATATGAAACAAACAAACAACAGATTTAGTAAATTCTATGCACGAAATAAAAGATATGATTATTAAGAAGTCTCCAAATATAGAGATATCTCTTAAAATGCAAAAATTCAAACAAGACTTCAAAAAATATTATAAAATAAAAAACCATTAACAAAGAGTTTAGATAAACAAGAAGAACAAGAGAGAGAGAGGGGTCTGAAAATAAAATCCAAAATAATCATATCAATAAAAATATTCAAATTATTGAACTGGGATTTCAATACCTTTCTCAAGATCTTTCAAAGTAACTTTATTTTTCTTCTCGCCTTTTGAATTAAGAAAATCATATGCACTAGGTCCAATAAGGTCGTTAATTTTCTCACGAATACCAGTTCCAAAAATAGGGTCATCTCTCCAGACTATTCCATTCAAATCATCAATAGTTCCAAGAGAAAGATCTACATTGAAATTCCTTTTCGCGAAAATAACTCCTTTGGATGGAGACTCGAATTCTACATATACATCCGTTTGTCTATAATCATACACAAGATATATTTCTTCACGATCTGAACTAATCGGCCACATCAAACTCAAAATCTTAACCTGCTCAGAGACAGGAATTTCAATTCCATTCGTAAGTTCATCCAAAGTAAACCAATCTCCTTTTTTGCCTTTTGCATTAAGGAAATCATACGACCCTTTTCCAAGAATTCTTTCAATATAATCTTTTTCTTCTTTTTTAATATCTAAGAATATTCCAAGATTATTAGGAATAATTCCGACAATTTCATCTCCAGAATTATCGGGTCTCATAATTCTTCCTATCCCTGTTGAAGAATCAATTTTTACATAAAGTCGATCATTGATTAATCTATCGTTATAAAATAAATTTTCTCCAACTAATTTTAAAGTCTTAGTCTTTTTGTAGGATTTAGTAGTAACTGGAGCCAATTCATAACCTTTTATCAATTCTTCATGGCTACTCCGCTCTTTAATTTGACTAAAACCTTCAGATTTGAAAATTCTATCAAATGTGTCTCTACCAGAATCTAATAAATTATACTCTCCATCATGTCCTAATTTTCCTAAATCTTGAATTTCTTCATTGTCTACTCCTAGCAAAACCACATTTCCTCCTTTGTCTATAAATATTCGCGTAGATTTCCCACCAAGAAGAAATTCATAATTATATTTTTTATCTAATTCATAATCTATAACGCTACTTATCTGTAAAAATCTTTCAGACACTTTTGGAGTCTCAGATGGAATCACTTTGGGAGCCTCTATATTTGAGAGTATTTCTTTTGACTGGCAAAATCCGGCTGTACAAAGAAAATCTTCTTCATTCCCATGATATTTCAAAGCACAATCCTTAACAGTAACACAACTGCTATCTGCAAGAATGAGAGATAGTTGCGTCTTGAAAACTTCAGCATAAGCTCTTGCTTTCCAATAAGCAATAGTTCCCCTATCTCTATTAAGTTCTACCTTTTTTCCTAAGTTATTTAAATCTAATATGATCATATCAAATTTATCTTTTGTCAATCCAGTTTTAATCTTGTCAGTGATTAATCTCAATTCAGTAGCAAATTCATCATATCTCAAAACATCATTATGAATAAGAATATCTTTTTGTGATTTTTCAAGTTCCAAAAGAGTTTTATTTATCGCTCCAATATTTGAAGTCGTTATCGCATTTCTAACACTCTTTTTATCAAGCCAACATCTTAATGCTGGATCTCCACAATAGCCCTTATCTACAAAACGCGTAGGATCTGTTCCCTTTCCAGGATTATCCGTCGCACAAATTCTAACAATTCCTCTATTGTAAATCGCCGGATCAATTGCCTCTTGAGCAGCATCTTGAATGTTAGGATTAAATGCTGCTAATGGACTTACGCTTCCTGAAATGCATTGACTATTTGTAGTTATGTCTGATGCTTTCAATTCATCTTGGACAATCTCGTCACGAACAAAGTTTATGGCGAAGCTTGATGAAACTTGTTTAAATCCACATTCTTCATTATCATTTATTCTCACGCAAAGTTGTTTGTATCCCTTGGGGGCAGTAAAGTCTTTGCTTTCTGTAGCATATTGTCCTTTAGAAATAAATCCATTAGCTACCATCATGATAGGATTAGCTGAATATTCTGAACTCGAAGGAGGGTCTTTCAAATAAACATTGTAAGAAACACCTCTATCATTTCCAGAAAATATATGATAAAATACTTTATATTGTGCAGTCGCAGGCACAGTAACGTCTGTATGGTCGATAGCGCTAAACCAAGCATGGAATTGTGAAGGTGAATCTGGTTCAATTAAACTTTCAAATGTTTTAGGACCCTTAGCAGAAATGAAAGCTTTACAGATAGGAGTTCCTGCTTCTGCAAGAGAACGAACATTAAATGCCTTCATCGCATTAACTGCATAACTTTGAGTGAAATATTTGACAGAATCCTGTGCATTATCCCAAGAGTTCTGAATAGTCATATACTCTCCTCCTCCCCTAACACTTCCCTGACCCCCATATGCATATTCAACTGCTTTAGTTAAAAGTGTACTTACCAAAGGAGCAGCATTTCTCCAGAAAAATTCGCATGTATAAACTGAATTAATTTGGTCGCAAATTCCAACATATTTACCAGTCTCAATTGCTTCCTGTAAGCAAGCCTGATGTGATTTCATTAAACTCAAATATCCATCAATTCCTGCTTTTACTCCAGTCAAGCAAATAGGGATATAAATTCCCTCTTTAAAGTTAGGCAAACATAAGGCAATACTTCCAAAAATACCAGATTGCACCACATCTGCAACTTGATAAGTTCCACCCATATTACATCGTGATGCTGGACAAATAACTGGATCACAAACATTGAATAAAATCTTGCAATCTTCTGGACTCATGAAATCTTGGCATTGTGTTCCAGGGATAAGTGATGCAGTCTCTCCGACAGGTATATCCTTTCCTCTTATTTTTACAACACTGCCTTTACTTCCATGTTGTTGCGCTGCTTCTTCAAGAGCTCTTGTAGCTTCAGAAACCAATTTTCGAGTATCTTCTTCCGTCAATCCAGGAAAGTTTCCAAATGATTGCCCAGTATACATATTAAACTGAACGCATTTATCTCCCCCATATTTTGAAGCATAGAATCCAATTTTCATATCATCCATTATATTGCAGACAAAGAAAGTGGAAGGTCTTCCATTAGATTCAAATGATTTGGTATTTCCAAGTAATGGGAGGTTCTGCGTCGTAGCTACATAAAATCCTCTATTCAAATCAAATGGGACAATTGCGGGCATTCCTTTGTAAGGTTCAGTCTCAAAATATTTGACTTTCGCTTCTCCGGGAGCAAAAGAATTATAATAACTTCCAGAGACTATCAGTTTAAAAGTATTAGATAAACCTCTAAGATCATCCTGACTACTCGCGCTTGGAACAGTAGAACCAGCATATTCGCCACTAATAGATTTACTTTCTAAATTATATATTTTGCCCGTTTGATATTTTTCAGCAGAAACTTTTTCCAAGACAACTAAATACATTTTTTTGTATCCTCTAATCAATTGAACAGGAGTATCATCAGCAAGATCTCCTAAAACGTATCCCTCTTTTTTCAAAGTTCCTGCTGTATCTCCAAAATAATCTCCATCTATTCCATTATTTAGAACATAAATTTCAACCTTTTTATGTGATGCGAAATCTTTCTCTAATTTGATACGTTCATCAATTTGATTCACCCTAATTTCAATATCTGTTTTCGCTTTTTGAAGACTCTTATCGCCACTTCCTCCATCTTTGATAACTTTACAATTAAAATAAATATCTCTTAATTGAGAATAGTCATACCTGTTAATTTCTTCATTTTCTATTTGAGCAGTTTTAGGTAACAAGTCAGAAATCTTTCTATTAGAATTATCTGCGGAAGGAACAGAAACATCTTGACATTCAGATTTTATCTTGGTAATTAAATCTTTTCTTGCTCCGATATCGTCCAAAGAATCTCCTGCAAAAAATCCTTCCCTATTTTGAAGTTTATTCCTTTTTTCAATTTCTTCAATTACATCATTAGTCTCTTTTATGAGTTTTGCCCTCGTAGCAACAGCTTTTTTTATTTCGTCAGAATGTTTATTGTAGCAAATATTCAAAGAACTTGAAGTTCCTTCAGAAACTTCTTTTTTACATATATCTGTCCAGCCATTTTCACCTTGCATAACTTCTCTTCTAGCTAAAGCTTCTCCACTTAATCCTACAAAATAATTTTTCGCAGTCAGACCCAAAGCAGTTACAAAACAGGCTGCTTTTAATCCTTTAACAACTTCTCCCAATTTATTAGAGATTGATTCCCATTTTCTTATACTTTTATTCAAATTCTCTATTTTCTTTTGAGCTTTATCGGGAGTTAATTGGAAAAGTCTCTTATCAATTCCAATACCTACTGTAAAGTTGCTTGTTGTTCTTGTTTTAGTTTCAGCATTTATTCTTAAATTTATAGAATTTATCAAATCAACGCTCACAACTCTTAAATTGCGACCACATACAATCTTGTCTTCATGAAGATTCAAGGACATTTTGCTTTCATAAACTCTAGGTTCATTAAGCTTATTATCTTGCACATTTGAATCGCACAAAACACTAAATTCAAGATTATTTTGATTCCTCACAGAAGTTAAAGTAATCGCTCCATATTTTGTAGGTGCAGAATTTCCAAGCAACAAATTATAATCTTGCCCACCCCATACAATTTTCGCAGATGAAAGTTTTGCAGGGTCTCTTATATCTAAAATTTTGACAAGATGAACAACCCCATCATTAGTTTTTATCATTTTTCCAGATAATGATGAATCAAACATATAGTATTTATTTTGATAATCTCTATAGTTTTTCGTTTGCTCGCCTTCAGGATATTGAGCAAGATATTTATCTATTAGTTTTGAGGCAGTAGCTTTTCGCTCATTTTTATCATTCAAATCAATCGCTTCTTCCAAAGCAATTTCTCCATAATATTTATTGTATTTATGAGCCATTCCTTTTTCAAATCCATAGGTATCAGTAACATCTTCATAGTGGGAAGTAGAACCATTTATGTATTCATTATTGTCCCCATAATCCTTATCATAAATCGCATCTTTATTTACAGGAGTAATTTTTGAAATATCTATTTTTTTATCTTCTTTCGAATCATCTTTTTTTTCTAATGGACGAATAGTGTAAGTTTTTCCATCAGTATTAGTTGAAACAATAATATAAATCTTATTTTCTTTATTATCTAAATAAACTTCTGTTCCATTATTTAATTGCCTCATTTTAATTATTAATTTCAAAATCTCTCTACCACAGGAAACCTCGGCAATATCGTTCAAGCCAGATTTGGAAACTTTTCTTACAATACATTGCCCATTCAAAAATCTAGCTCCTTCATATAAATCCAAAATATCATCATCTATCTGCATCTTGATAATCTTACCAGAAGAAGTAAATTCATCGTAGCTAAATTTCAGTTCGGTCTGGCAATAAGAATTAGGCAGATAAATATTACTTGTTCTTCCCTTATCTCTTAATAAGCTCAATTCTGAAGTTTTGATATCTCCTTCATACAAACCAATCCTTACCCCATTAGGGTCTGAATTAATCAATCTTACGGAGTATCGCCCATTCAAGAAACTCTGGGAATATTTTTTAGTGGACCATTCCTCTTCCGAAGACTCTTCAATAAGAAGTTCTGTTGCTCCAATTCCAAGAGCATTTCCAGAATAATAATCAATAGTAGCAGAAAGCGTAAAATTAAAAAAATCGGGGAGGGCGGTTTCATTTTGATTCTGTTTCAAGATAACGACGACATAACCTATATTGCTTTCAATAGGACTTCCGAGAAGAGACCCACGCGTTCTTAGAGCAGCACGAGCAGGGTGAAAACCGACAGTAGATACATAAGGGGGATATTTTCCACTAAAACTCATAGACTTTATCTGTTTGACATCAATAGCAGGATTTAACTGTAAAAGATCTAACTGACAAAAGATAGGGACACTCTGTTCAGCAAGCAAATCACTTCTTACAACAGCCGGTTGGCATCCTATGGGCGATACTTGAATCATAATATCTTGTCTTAAATCGCATCTATTTTCTCCAGCCATCATAGGCCAATAAGTATTAAGATTAGAACCATAATAATTATTGAAACTATTTCTATAATTCACATAACTTGCAGTTCCTCTATTGCTCCCATAAAAATCATCATCTAATACGGGTCCAGACTGAATCTGTGCATCAACAATATTAAGAAGAACGAATAACGCTATGACAATCAATAATTTCAATTTATTCATTTCCATACTCCATTTGTACACCCAAAATATCAAAGGCTTCATAATTATATTGTAATTGCTCCAAAGATTCGGGTTTAGGCAATTCACTAACTTCAATATTTATGATTCCAGTTTTAAGCTCACTTTCAAGTATATAACTGGTAGTTTTTCCTCCACCTCTCAAGGCATAATCTATCTTGACAGGTGGAATTTCAACATTGACACATTCTTCCTTAGTTCCTCCAAATATCCCTAAAATTCCAGATTTAGCAGACTTGAAGCACTCTGTTTTTCTTGTAGCAGGAATAACTACATTAGAATTACCATAAACATAAACACTTATATCATAAAGTCCTTCTTTTAATTCGACTTTATTATTTTCTGATAAGACAAGACTCTTTGAATATTCTTCATCTCCTTTAAAATGAATGACAGAAGTAACATTTTGCAAAATCTTTCCCGCAACCTTTACATTAACAATTATAGGAAGTTCTCTATCGAGAATCAATTCAGCAAAGAATTCTTTATTTGAAGAGAAAATCATTTCCTTAGGAGCATATCCTCCAGCAGTCGCAACTAATTTTCCATTAATGCAAATAGGAATTTTTGTATTCAATGTTGAAGATTCATCTATGGAGTTAGTTTGTCCAAGATTACATGAAGAATCAAAACAGCTATAAGTAATATTAGCAGAAATAGGATTAAGATCCGAATCATAAGTGCTTATAGCAATATCTCCTTCCCTAAATGCACAAATATCAACATCGTTTTCATCAGAGATAAAATCAGTGATATTTGTAGATCTTGGAAGATTATTGTCTATTATAGTTACAACAGGAAACTGAAAAGTTTCCAAACCATTTCCAATAACAAACATTACAGGGAAGGCAACATCATATACAAAATGATAAGGAACATAGCAGAATCCCAATATCCCCATGCCCTCTTGAACTCCCACAGGTTCAGCAAGCATAATGGCTTGACTAGCAGGAGTTACTTCTATTTTACTAGGAAATAACTCTGGCAAATAAACCAAATTGACTTGGTTTTCAATATTTTCATTAACTGTAAAATATTTGTCATTTCTATCTATCTCACTTGAAAATGAGCTTTCAAATCTTATCGCCCCAATATTTGAAGATAACGCTTTTTGTAATTCATCGACAACTTCTGGAGTCTTCCATATTTTAGGGCTACATTGAATTTCGACACCATCAACAGGGGCATAAGTTTGTAGAACATCTAAAGCATAATCTTCCAAGAAAGCATTGCTTTTTTCAAAATTATAAATTTTAATAGCTGAGTCATACAAATTTCCTAAGTTACTAGTGACTGAAATTTTATGATTATTTTTCACAGCGCTTTCTTCTTCTCTGAAAACCGATAAATCTGAATCAACAGAAACTAAAACGTTTTTGTCTTCAATAACCACCGAAACTTCTGCAGGAGATTTGCTAATAACGAAACCTTGTTTTTCAAAAGAAGAAAAATCACATTCGCCGATAAATTCAGAAATGTAGGTAGATAATTCCGATTCCATCTCTGTTTTAGTCGGTACATTTTCCTTGACTATATTATTTCCGGAAAGCCCATACCAATATGGAACATCTACCCCAAAGAAGAACAATCTGGAAGAAAATGGACTAAAATCATTTCCAGGTTCAAACTCTCCAATATTAATTCTCCCGCCTTGAGAGGAAAGGAGACTAATTCCGTTTAATGAGTCTCTTTCAAGACAATTAGAATATAAATCGTAAATTGGTTGAAATTCTGGAGAGATATTTCCTCCAAAAAGTTTTCCTTTGAAAGCAACAAAGAAAACAATGCCTCCTACAAGAACTATAGCTAAAATAAAGAAAATAGTAACTTGCCCGAGTCTATTCATGTAATCCTCTTTTCTTGCTTCCTAAAACTTTTTCCTTAATCAAAGAAATAATCTCACTATTTATGTCAGAATCTATTTTATCTTTAAACTGCTCCCATAATTTTTCATCCTCTACAAGAAGCAGATACTTTTTCATATTAATCTCTTGCTCCTATTTTAAGAGTAGAAGAACATATAGAGATTAAACAAACAAAAACTTTCAAATGTAAGAAATTTTTCTGTAATGGAAATTTATAAATTTTCATCATCGACCTCAAAATAAATTGAATATGGCTTATATTTAAACCTTGTTAGTAATTTAATTACTAAATTAGTAGCTTATTAACTTACTAAGTAAAATCATAGATATATAGACATATATAAAAATGGCCTCACCAAGGATCGAACTTGGGCATGGTCCACGTCAAAGACCCGGTCTACCATTAGCCTATGAGGCCTTTTCAAACAATAAAGTTCAAAAATATGAAATTATCGAACAAGATTAGCTTTTTAAACATAATCACCTTAATAAAAACATGTTCAAAAAGAAGGAACGTGCTCCTCAAATAGGAGAGCATAAATTTTGCCCAGTATGTGGTCTTAAGCTTCAGCTTCAAGACACATTCTGTGTGAAATGCGGATATTCTTTTGCAGCGAGAGCTGAAAAAGATAAAAACAGAAAAGTCAATTTGAAAAACACAATAATAATCATATTAATCCTCATAGTTGCTTATTTTGGTTTAAGATATTCAAATGGTCAAACAATATGGCCTCGTTCACTCGCTGATGCTATCAGCACACTTTGGGCAAAGTAAACCATATCTTTAAAAACCATTAATTCTGAACAATTAAGCATTTACTCGGTGAGTACCTGGCCACAAACCGACTAGCATAAACCTCAATTTAAAAATTGAAGGTCTGCCAGATTAACATATAGGAAAAACAATGAAGTTACCAGAAAAGCAAAATAGATATTGCCCATATTGTAAGAAACAAACAGAACAGAAAGTTAGCGTAGCGAAGCAAAAATCTCGTTCTTCTACACATCCTTTGTCAAGAGGAGGAGATTTTAGAGTAAAGAAAAGAGGATTCAAGTCAGGATTTGGAAACCAAGGACGTTATTCAAGACCTCCACCAAAGAATCAAAAGATGAAGACAAAACAAACAAAGAGATTATCTCTAATTTACACTTGTTCAACATGTAAAAAATCAAAAGGAATAAAAAAAGGGTTAAGAGTATCAAGAATACAAATAGGAGAAAAAATAGCTAAGTAAAATGGCACAAGAAAACAAAAAAACAATAAAGAGAAAGTTCTTTGATGTAGAAATCCCTTTGACATCTACAAGAGCAAAACTTTATGCTGTTAATCAAGAAGAATTACACAATAAAGTGATAACCTTAGATATGACTAAAAATCTAAAGGGAAAAAATGTTGAGTTGAAAGCAAAGGTTTTGTTAAAGGAAGGAAAACTTACCAGCGACTTGATAAGTATGATAGTAGTTCCAAGTTCTATAAGAAGAGTCTTTCGTAGAGGAGTAGATTATGTTGAAGATTCATTTGAAACTTCATGTAAAGACGCGCTCTTAAGAGTGAAACCCTTTATGTTGACAAGAAATAGAGTTTCAAGAAATGTTAGAAAAGAAATAAGAAACACTGCAAGAAAATTCTTAGAAGCTTATATGACAATAAAAAACACAAAGGAAATATTCTCCGAATTAATGACTAATAAACTTCAGAAAAATCTCTCGTTAAAAGTAAAGAAAATATATCCATTAGCATTCTGCGAAATCAGATGGATAGAAGTCATCGGCGAACCTAAAGCAAGACCTGAATTAAAAGAACAATAAGCTTTTTAATGCACCATTTATAGTTTCTTTATCTCCTGTTGCCTCCATAGCTCAGGGGTAGAGCATTAGTTTTGTAAACTAAGGGTCGGGGGTTCGAATCCCTCTGGAGGCTTCCAGAGTTTGTACGAAAGTTAAAGAGTAACGTTCTAAAATAGTTTCTGAAGGAGGCTTAAAGACTAATCGCTTTCTGTCCACCAATCAGAATATCTGCAATTCTCTTATCCAAACGAACAGAATCTCCTTTCTTATAAGGTCCAAGAGATTCTCCTCCCAAACCAATAAATGGTTCAACATCATCAGTAATTAAAAGTAAAATTTCTTGAAGTTCGACAGCCCCATTGAGTAATAAAGTAGAAACAAGTTTATCTGTCTGCCCAACAGACATTAAAATTTGTTCGAACAAATCTTTCTCAAATGAAAGCATATCTTCAAAATCTTTTTTCATAACTCCTGTTTCGTTAGCAATAAAAACCAAATTTAACAATTTCTTTTTTCTTCTCAAAATAAGTTCTTTAAACATAGTCATAGAATTTTCATATTGTTTTTTTTCTTTTATAATTTCATCAGAAAAAAAATCACCATTTCGAGTTATGTTTCTTTTATGTTCGTGTATGAACTCTGAAAAATGTTTAATGAAATCTATCGGAAGTTTCTGCAAGCCTTCGCTGGATTTTTCTTTTCTCAAAAATTCATACAAATCCTCATATCTTAACATAATCAAAAAATTTCAAAGGATTTTATAAAGATGATGTCACTAAGAAAAAATAGTTTCTTTCAACAATTTTTTTGCTAAATATTGTTTTCCATAAGAGCTTTCTTTTTCAGTAAATCTGTTATTTCCATTCAAAACAGATTTAGAGTCATAAACCATAACTGGAACTGGGTTATCCGTATGCCTTTTTGCTCTTGAAGAAGTAGTGTGATCTGAGGTTATCAGAATTTTACACTCTTTATTATCGATAAACTCTCTGAGAAATGAGAAGAAATCATGGTCCAACAATTCAATAAGTTTGACTTTTTCAAGAGGTTTATTATCGTGCCCAGGTAAATCTGTTTCTTTAAAATGAATATAAAAATAGTCATATTCTTCGTAGCATTCTTTCAAGCAATTCTTAGCATTTTTAATAGCTATATTCAACGCACTATTCAAGGTTTCATAAGAATCGATATTCTTGAATTCTGGGTATCTGAAAGATTTAACATCCATTCCAAAAGATAATCCAAATCCAATTTCTAATGGCATATAGCCAAAACCTAACCATTTACCCGCTAATTTTTTAAAATTCAATTTCTTAGTTCCCGGATCTCTACACAAAACAAAATTAGCCGAATAAAGCCCTTTCTTTTTACGAGCCAAGTTTATAGGATGATTATCTAAGACTACAAAACTCTTTTGAACAAATGTATTTACCAAGTCAGAAGCAAGTTTTGAAGCAGAAGAATCATCATAAGGAAAAGAAAGTCTTATCTTGTCATAGGATTTAACAGAAACTCCATCTTCATAATCTGGATCAACATTGGAAAAATTATCAGAAAAAACTCCCCTAAACACAAGAACTGCCCTATGCCCGATAGTAGAAATAAATTCAAATTTGTAAGGTAGTTTAACTTTTTCATTTATAGATTTTTCAAGCAATTTTGCTTCAGATGTAGTCAATGTTCTTCCAGCTCTTCTATCAATCAAATTAAAATCTTTTAAGTTATCAATCGTAGCAAAATTGCATCTTATGGCCAAATCTCCATCATTTAGTTTAACTCCTACGCCAAGAGCCTCAAGAATTCCCCTAGACGCTTTCTTGTAATCTTCTCCGAATAAAGAAACAATTCCACTTGAAGATTGTGGTGCAACGCCTTCGGCAATCGGAAAACAATGCCCTATTTTAGATTTTGAAGCAAGCCAATCAAGATTAGGAGTCTTAGCAAACTCCAGAGGAGTTTTATCATTCAAAAGTCTACAAGATTCATCAGCCACACCATCAAGAATTACAACAATTCCTTTCATCAGAATAAAATAAAACTCTTACCTTAAATATATACCTAAATTTTTAGCAAGAATATAATTGGACAGTTTTATTCGAAACTATCGGAGGATTTTTATTTTTCTTCTTAAGATTAGGATGTAGTCCAAAATTATCAAACGACCACCCAAGCGGTTGATAACTGTTTCCCGTATGTGAATCTATATACAGAACGATGTTATTAACTCCATTCTCTTCTACTCTCCCAGATGCTGCATAAATTTCATGAACTGCGGTTGCGTCATCTGTAACTCCAACAAATGGATCAGTTGCATAACCCGGTCCTACTTGGAATCTTAATAAATGATCAGATTTTCCATTTCCATTCACTCCATGAACAACTTCAAGTGTATTTGTCCCGTATGAATATGGGGGAGGAGATTCTGCTTGTGGTAAGAGTCTCTTTGCATTGGTGTTCTCTTTGTTAGACTTAGGACTCACATTATCCACCATAGCTCTCCATGCACCAGACTTGCCTAAAATATCAGCTTGAAAAAAATCAAAAACAGTAGACGTGACCACATTTTCCCCATCTTTAGCAATGAAAAGAAAATGCTGAAAATTAGGAAAACCACTTATATCAACAGAAGTCGCGACATATTTATTCGGAACAGACACTACCTCTGCAATAAATTTACAACCATGTAATCTTTTCTCAAGAGATGATGCCAGAGATGATGCCACACTTGCACTTGCAGGCACAGCTACACTAGTATCTTGAGCATTAGATGAAGGAGGAGTTGTCGATGGAGGAAGAAGAGCTACCTGACTAGGGTCAACATAAGGTTCCCAACCTTGAGCATTAACAAAAAAAACAGCAAAGGCAATTAAAGCAAGACATAAAAAGAAAATGAAATTAAACCACCTATTCATAAAAGAGTTTAAACCTAGAACTATAAAAAGGTGTCGATTATGTAAGAAGTATGCTCGACCTATTAAAATCTTTTAAGTTATCAATCGTAGCAAAATTGCATCTTATGGCCAAATCTCCATCATTTAGTTTAACTCCTACGCCAAGAGCCTCAAGAATTCCCCTAGACGCTTTCTTGTAATCTTCTCTGAATAAAGAAACAATTCCTTTAACCATTATACAAAAAAGAAAAAGGAGTTATTAAGTTTATCAGCATACCCCTCGCATCAAAAATACTCTGTCTATCAAAAACAACACCCACTCTACGCATATCTACATATCAATTTGATTTACACGAAACTAAGAATTTTTGACAATATGTCGTTGGAAAGAATCCACATTTCCACGAAACTCCATAGACTTTAGCACTATTTTCTTTCTCAAAAACCTTAATTTGATAAGGGAGGCTAGGTGGGTTCGTAAAAAAATCTGTAAATTCAACTTGGATTTTACATTTTTGTTGTTTGCATTGCTCCACATTAGTCGTATCTACACATGACTCAAGAACCTTTCCTAATGAGGGGCAATTACATAGAGCAGCACCTTCTCCAGGCGAAAGGTTTGGAGAAGAAACAAAATAAAATCCGGCGGTGGTCAAAACAACAGCCAAAACAATGATTCTCATTAAATAATTCTTTTTCATAAATTCACTAAATTTCAAAGATATATATGTGTTTCGAATTGGGTTCGGCATTTCATAAATCATCTAAATATAAAACTTATAAACCTTGTCTACACTCTTCAAATTATGTTCGACCTATTAAAAGACAAATTGAAATCTTGGTTAGGAAAATCTTCAAAAGAAGAAAAACCAAAAAAAGAGAAGAAAACCAAAAAAAGAGATAAATCTTCAAAAATAAAAAAAGAAAAAACAATAAAGATAAAGAAAGAAACCATAAAAGTTGAAGAAGAAGAAGAAACTCCAGAAATTATCCAAGGAATTGTAAAAGAACCAGAGCAAAAAAAATCATTTTTTTCAAAATTCACAGAAAGATTCACATCAAATAAAGTCTCTCAAGAACAGATTGATGAAATCTTTTCGGAATTGGAAATAATTCTATTAGAAAATAATATTGCTTTAGAAGCAGTAGACAAAATAAAAGAAACAATGGTTCAAGAATTATTAAATAAAGATATAAAAAAATCAGATTTAGAAGTTAAAGTAATAGAATCAATAAAAAAAGGGATAGAAAACATATTAATAAATCCTCCAAATTTAATAAATGAAATAAAATCCTCAAATGGAGTTTATACAATAGTTTTCTTTGGCATAAATGGTTCTGGAAAAACTACTTCCATAGCAAAGTTGGCTTACAAATTAAAAAAGGAAGGAATTTCGGTTGCATTGGCTGCGGCAGATACATTCAGAGCAGCCGCAGTTGAACAATTAGAAACGCACGCACAAAGAACAGGAGTTCCAATAATCAAGAGCCAATATGGTTCAGACCCTACTTCTGTAGCATTTGATGCAAAACAATATGCTCAAAAAAATAATATCAAATGTCTGTTAATAGACACAGCCGGAAGAATGTATACAAAAGAAAATCTAATAAAACAAATGGAAAAATTAATCAGGGTGATACAACCAAATAAAAAAATATTTGTCGGAGAATCCACAACTGGAAACGATATGATTGACCAAGCAAAAACATTTGATGAAGCTCTTAATATAGACGGAATAATATTAAGTAAGGCTGATGTAGATGAAAAAGGCGGAACGGCTCTTTCTATATCTTATATTACAAAAAAACCAATTTATTTTTTAGGAATAGGTCAATCATATTCTGATTTAAAAGAGTTCAATAAAAAAGAGATAATAGAAAGTTTAGGAATTTAATTTATTGAAAAGGGACTTTTGCAATAAGGTTCGCAAATTTCGCCTTCATTCTTAAAAGTCTCAATATCAATATAACTACAACAAGAATTCCAGAGGATAACACAAGTATGACTGGCCAATAAATTGTTCTGAGCTCAATATTTTTTAGGATTTGCCCTTCATATTTCTCACGAGTTACAGAATCCATATTAGATATTTGAGGAGTTTCAGGAACCTGTTGATTATCCTGAGTGACTTGAACAGGTTGAGCTATTGAGGGGGCATTTACTTCGCTACTATCTGCTTTACTTGAACATCCTAAATCTGAAGGATAATCTTTAAGCCCATCATTATCATTATCTTTTCCATCATTACATTGGGATTTCGGAGCCGATCCACCGCCGCCTCCGCCGCCTCCGCCTCCTCCGCCCCCACCTCCACCAGATACTGGCGTAGGAGGAGCAGGAACAGACACAATAGGAGTAATTGTTGAACCAGAATTAGAATATCCACTATATCCTGCAACATTATATGCACGAATTCTAAAAAAATATTCCGTATTTGGAGAAAGGGTATTGAGCAAGATAGAATAAATTTGAGTATTTGAAGGAATCATATACTTAACAGGATTATTAAATAATGAATCCAAACTCTGTTGAATCTCAAATCCATCTTCATTATTAGACGAATCTACCCAAGAAAGAGATATACTCGTAAAAGGAGATAGTGAAGGAAGAGTTGAAAAATACCATATAAAAATAACAAGAGAGATGAGGATAATAGAGAGAACAATCAGAAAAATTAAAAGTTTATTATTCAGCTTAGAAATAAATTGATTTGTGTCCTTTTGTTTCATAGCATCGATAAGTAATTTCTATTTAATAAGTTTATCTAATTCAAAAAATATAAAGTATTATTTAAATAAATTTAATCTGAAATCTGGCACGCTATCTTTTAACAAAAATTTCTAAAGTAAGAGAATAAACAATTAAATATATCAAATTCATAAAAATTTAATGAAATATAAAAGAGGGCTAAGCTCCATAGTTTCAAACATAATTATAATTTTGATAGTGATAATCTCAATAGGAGCGGTTTGGTTTTTAGTCGTCAAAACTACTGAAAATACTACAACTCAAATAAGTAACGATTGTCTTACTTTAAATCTCGCACCATTAAGTTGCACAATAGGTACGACAAATCCAAGCGCTCCACAAATAAATCTTCTTGTGCAAAGAAAAACAGGACAAGGAACATTATCGGGAGTAAGATTATTTTTGGAAAATCAACAAGAAACAGTAGTATTTACTCGACAACCCACAGGCTCTTTAATTAATGAATTAGCTACGCAAAATTATCTTTTAACAACATCAGATTTCAATAGTCTTGGAAAAGACATAAACCAATTCATCTCGTCTGGACAAATTAAATTTAATATCGCGGCAGAATCTAAGAACAATACTTGCACACCTTCTTCACAACCGATAATCTGCACAACTATAACTCCAAGTTGTTCTGGAACAGGAAGTTGTCTGACTCAAGGAGTTTGTGCCCAAACAATTTCGATATGTAATTCTCAATCTCAACAATGGATTTGTAATTATCCTTCAACTTATGGTGAAGAATTTTGCGATAATCTTGACAACGACTGTGATGGATTAGTAGATGAAGGAAATGTCTGTCAACAACTTTCTTTAATATCTGAAACAACTTCTCTTGAAATAGACGATTTAAGTGGAGATAGTTATCTAAAAAGCATAAGTAACTCCATAGGTGCAATAAATTTTGAGCAAACGTCTTTATGGGAATTAAAAATGCGAGATTCTTCAGGAACAATAACTCTGTTAAAACCATCTGACTTTTCAACACCAATAGTAACTCCTATGTTAAATGAAGATGGTTTTGACATAAAATGGAGTAATCCTTCAATTGGAGATATTTCAGCAACAGTTAAACTAAAAATCTCTAACGGCATAACCGATTTCAAAATAGAAGTTAACAACAATCTTCAAACACATTCGTTATTTTCAGTAGATTTTCCAAAAATGACAATCAAACCAATAAACGATAAAACCAAAAATATTTTAGCGATACCTCTTTTTACAGGAACATTAGTAAATCCTTTTTCAACTATAGAGACAACTCTTAATGCGAAAAACCCAGGTGATTTTTCAATGCAATGGTTTTCATTATATAACACCCAAGATAATATTCAAGGATATATGCAAACCACAGATGGACAAGGATATCTTAAAGAGTATAGCCTCCAAACTTTTACAGCCGGAGATAAACTACCATTTAGCCTTATTAATTACCCTGAAAATAATATTTTATCTGGAAATGACTACATTATGCCTTACTCTTTTCAATTTTCAGTCATAAACGGAAATTGGTATGACGGAGCCAAAAAATATAGGGCTTGGGCGTTACAACAGCCTTGGATGTCAAGAGGCAAATTAGAAAATTCGGCAGATGTTTCTCCGATTTTAAAAAATGCAAAATTATTTACTCTGCAAAAACCAGAAGGAGTTCAAAATTATAACTTCATATTAGATAGATTATTGCGTCTTAAAAATTATTTTCAATTAGGCAACAATGAACTTGTTTCTCTATGGTATAATTGGCATTCAAATCAATTTGATAGAGACTTACCAGATCATCTTCCTCCAATTCCAGGAGTTGTGCAATCTCTCGCAGATGTTCACGCATCAAATATTATTGCGATTCCATACATCAACGTCGGTCTTTGGAAAATAGGCAGTCAAAGTTACAATCAAAACAACATAGCCCAATTAGCTTGGAGAGACATAAACAATAACGTTGGAATCTCCTTTTCTTCTGCATTAATTCAACCAGTTCAAGAGCACACAGAACTAGACCTTTACATAGACACAGCAAGAAATATTGTCTTGTCAAACATTCTAAATATCGTTAGACTTCAAAATCAAGGAACTGAAAAATTCGACGGGATTTACTGGGACTTTTGGAGTGGTCGCACTCCCCCATTAGATTATGCAAACAATCACGGACACGCCCTCGGAGGAGGAAATTACTGGGCCCAAGGTAAACGCACAATGGCGAACCAAGTAAAAACAAATTTAAAACAAATAGATAACGATTTATTTTTCACATCCGAAAGTTTAGATGAAACTCTTATTGATAATATGGAAATGATGTATACTCAAGCAATTACGACATTTTACGCAGGCATTATTTTACTTCCATTTTGGCAGACAGTTTATGGGGATTATATCTTCTCTTCGGATCTTAGTACCGGAAATCCAGAGTTAAACAACCAACAAATTAATGAATTGACAAAATTATTTTACAGCCATCTATTCCATTCAGGAGAAATGATTGCTATCAACAACTGGGATGCATTGAATAAATTTGTTATAGGAACTCAAACAAGTTCACAGCCAACTCCTGAACAAGAAGCCATAACAATTTATTTGAAAAGGCTCATTGATTCCGTTCCCCACACTAAAAAATATCAGAGATTTGGAGAACGCCTAAGACCTCTACCTCAATCAGTAGATTATACTCTTGAACGTGGAACAATAGATTATGTTAATACTCCCTTGGAAATTCTCGCTTCTGTTTGGAAAGCAAACAACAACGACATAGGTATAATCGTCACGAACAGCGAAACCGCCGAAGCACAAACAACAATCAACATTAAGTATTCAGATTACGAATTATCAGGACAATACATATTGTATGAAAATGTCGCAGGAACAAGAACAATCATAAATCCTTCAATAAACAACGACTTCCAAATACCAATTACAATAAACGCAGAATCCTTGAGACTTTATGAGCTCGTCAAGTCTCCATAACACACCCACTAATTTTAAGAGGTATTCTAATTTTATAACTTACAACCAAAAATATTGAAACATATTGCTTTCATAAAATCAAATTAATAAATAATCAAGAACAAATAATCCACCCAGCTCCGGGAACTATAAAACAAATTACTGTGCGAATACCTCCGAGTATCGGTTCAATCACACCACCAGTATCAACTTTACGTGTACAAGTATTAATCTGATTGGGGTTACAATAATTTCCTTGGTTTGCACGATTTTCAACTTGTACACACGAATCTCCCTGACAAACATAATGGCAATCCTGGCCATATCCACAGCCATTTATCTCGCCATTTGGATCATTTAAAGATGCATCAGGAGAAAGAGAAACTTTTCGTCCTAAAAGATATAACGCTCCTAAGACAACAACGACAATAATCAGAATTAAATAAATCTTTTTCATAATATAAGAGAGAGAGATATTTATAAATATTCACTTTTCTCGCAAGATAATATGTTAGACAAGCTTTCAAACGTGTTGAAAAAAACAACTGATAAAATAGCGAATGCTATATTTCTTGATAAAAATCTTGTAGACAGTATAATAAAAGATCTTCAACGTTCTTTGATTGAAGCAGATGTCAATGTATCTTTAGTTCTTGAAATAACGAGCAAAATCAAAAAAGAGGCATTAGACGAACGCCTTAAAGGAGTAGAAAAAAAAGAACACATAATAAAAATCCTCCATGATGAATTACGTTCAATTCTTGGAGAAGAAAGAAAAATAGAGCTTGGTAAAAAAAACATTTTTATGATGCTCGGCCTCTATGGTGTTGGAAAAACTACCACCATATCCAAACTAGCCCTCTATTATTCAAAAAGAGGAGTAAAGGTTTGCACCATAGGATTAGATGTTCACAGACCAGCAGCATCGGAACAACTAAAGCAATTATGCGAAAAACAGAATATAACTTGTTTCATAAATCCAAAGGAAAAAGACCCGATAAAAATTTGGAAACATTTTGAAAAAGATCTGGAAAAATATCAGTTAATCCTATTAGACACCGCAGGTAGAGACGCACTCGATGAAGAATTAGTAAAAGAAATAAAATCTATATCTAAAATAGCGAAACCTACTGAAACTTTTTTAGTAATTCCGGCAGACATTGGTCAGACAGCAAAAAAACAAGCATCTGTATTCAAAGAAGCAGTAAATATAACTGGAGTAATAATAACAAGAATGGACTCTACTGCGAAAGCCGGTGGAGCATTAACTGCTTGTTATGAGACAAAAGTTCCAGTAATCTTCATCGGGACGGGAGAAAAACCAGCAGATTTAGAACAATTTTCACCAGAAGGATTCTTATCAAGAATGTTGGGTATGGGCGACCTTCAAAGTTTGATGGAAAAGATACACACAATCACTGATGAAAAAAAACTGAAACAAACACAAAAAAACATAGAAGAGGGCAAACTCACACTTAGAGATGTTCAAGCACAATTAGAATCTATGGAATCTTTAGGAAGTATGGATAAAATTTTAGGAATGATTCCCGGTTTGGGGAAAGCAAAAGAAAAAATAACCGAAGAACAGATGTCTCAACAACAAAAGAAAATGAAGAATTACAAAAACGCAGTAAATTCAATGACTCAATATGAAATAGAAAATCCAGAAATAATAGAAAAGGAAACATCGAGATTACAAAGAATAAGTAAGGGTTCGGGAGTTCCTACAACAGATATCAGAATGTTAATCAAACAATACAAAATGCTCAAAGAAATGCTAAATTCGGGTAAATCTATGGAAGGCGGAATGGACAACAAAATGCTTATGAAAATGGCAAAGAAATTCGGTAAACAAAAATTTCATCTTTGAATAAACTTAAATAACAAAAAACCATTAGAAAATAAAGATGATGAACAAAAAAACACTTTCAACAATCTTGAATATCTTATTAATAGTGGGAATGTTATCTTCCTTATTTCTCGTCTATGAACATTTTTCTCCAACAGCAAGTAAATATTGCACATTTGGAACTTCATTTGATTGTGGAATTGTGAATAAAAGTCCTTACGCAAATCTTGACGGGCTATCTTACTTATTAACTATTGATTTCAATCTCCCCTTCCCCTTAATAGATATTTCCAGCATAAACTGGTTCTTTGATTTAATGACCTCTAATGCTTTCTGGGGTTTCTTAACTCTCCTATTAATTTTTCTATTAAGAACTAAATTTAAAAACAAAAAACTTCTAGGGATTACGCCAGAAAAAAATACAAAATGGGTGATAGGATTATTAACTTTCGGAATAATATATGGATTTTATCTATTCCTAATCCAACATTATATTCTCCAAACCTACTGTCTTTTCTGTTTAATCTTGGACGCAACAATTCTCGGTTCACTAATAATAATGTGGAAATTAAAACATGAAAAATAAAACAAAAAACAAGTCATCAAATTCAAAGTATATAGTAATCGGAATTTTAATTCTCATAGCAATTATAGGACTAATCTTCTTAGGTAGTGATGAAAAAAAATATTCCAGCAAATCGTTAGATGATTTCACAAAATGCATTACAGAAAAAGGAGCAGTAATGTATGGGACATTTTGGTGCCCTCATTGCGCAAAAACCAAAAAACTATTTGGAAGTTCATTCAATTATGTAAACTATGTAGAATGTGACCCTCGCGGAGACAATGAACAATCAATATTATGCATAAGCAAAAATATAGACAAATATGACACTTGGGAATTCGCAGATAAAACAAGAATAATCTCGGAACCTACATTTGAACAATTATCACAAAAGACAGGTTGTATAATTCAAAAATAAAATGGTTCTATCCGAAATTTCACTTCCAACTCTTCCAGTAGTAATAGCAACCGCACTTATAGATTCAATAAATCCTTGTGCAATCGGAGTTTTAGTTTTACTAATAGCGACGCTTATAGGTCTCTCAAAAGATAAAACTAAAATGCTTAAAGTTGGAACAATATATATCACCGCCGTATTTGTTACATATTTACTGGCTGGTTTCGGATTATTAGCAGTAATTCAAAAACTAAACATAAGTGAGCAATTAAGTTGGATTGTAGGAATATTAGTAATTATTTTAGGAATAATAGAAATAAAAGATTTCTGGTGGTATGGACAAGGAATCAGTCTCCAAATTCCTCCAAAAAGAGCAGAACAAATAAAGAAAATGATAAAAAAAGTTTCCGTTCCAGGGAGTATAATTTTAGGAATATTTGTAGCAGCAGTAGAACTTCCCTGCACAGGAGGACCTTATCTTGCGATAACAACTCTTCTCGCAAAAATAGGATTTTCAATGAAAGTTTTCTGGCTATTAGTTCTGTATAATTTCATATTCGTGTTACCTTTGATAATAATTCTTATGCTTACTTTCTTCGGAACGAAAACAAACACCATAAGTAAATGGAAAGATGAGAAGAAAAAATGGATGAGGTTATTTATGGGATTGATAATGGTAGCTCTCGGAATATGCCTGATATTATGGGCAAAGGGAATAATTAGTTTCGGTATAAATTTATAAAAAAGAAATTTTTATAGAACTTAATGAATGAAAAGATAATAGAATTTTTTAGCAATTAAATACTCAACAAGAAACACCATTACATGATGCAATTAATCCACTAGGAGAATTAGGTAATTGCAACGCTGTAAGAATAAAATCATTTCCTGTTTGTTCATCTAATTGCCAGCCATTTAATTTCTGCACAATAATCTTATCACTTGTAATAGTATTGCCATTAATTCCAATAAATGAATTAGTAACTCTGTGAGGATAAAAATAAGTATAATCTGGAGATTTAACATAATCGACTCGATTACCTAAAGCACTTGGCAAACCATTAGAATCAAACAAAGCAGAATAACCAATCAAATCTGGGTCTCTATGATAAACCCATCCATTTGGAGGTAAAATATAATTCACTCCATTAACGACAACTTCCCAATTTTGCGATTGATGTCGATTGATATACATCTCTAAACCACTAATGTAATTTATTTTCAATCGCACATTATAAAAATCAAAATTGTTCTGTTTTAAGGCAGTATTCAAATCAATGAAAGAAACGCCATCCCAATACAAGATACTATTAACATCTGAACCTAAATAAAGCGGTTGGACAGCAGCAAAAGTATAATATCCTATAACAAATCGTCTTATAAAATCTTTCAAAGTGGGACTTGGCACTCCAACATAATTCGCACTTCCAACAATATTATTTGCACCGTAAGTTGTAGTTTCAAGCATTCCAGTATGCCCAAATGCAAGAGCTGTAGCATATTGTTTTGAAAAATCTATATTCTGCTTGCCAGTAGGGAAAGTGGTCCAAACATCATCAGGATGCAAATAATTTACTTGCCAAGGGGAAATAGATGCGGCAACCCACCGCCCTCCATAACCCATACCTTGATTTGCCTGATGCGGTTTAACCTGTTCCAATTCATAATTAGGTATGACTCTTGCATTTTCTCCATTCATTATTTCAGCTTCAGTGCTATCAACAATTCCAGCAAAATAATTTCGTGAAGAATAAACATTTTTATGCCCTTCACCAAATAAAGGACCATCAAATCCATACTTATTTTTCTGAAAATTTAAAAGCAATTTCAAATTAAGATAAACCTGTTTCAAAGTAGAGCCATAATCATTAGTATAATCATAATCTACAGAACCAGCAAATGATTTAGCAGTATAGACATCAACAAAAAGAGAAGTAAATGGTCCATCTAAAATATAGTCTGATAATTCTGACATGGCATAAAATAAACGTTTGTTAGTTTTTATGGAATATCCATTAGGGGCAGTAACACAATTTGGATTGTTCCATGCAAGAATAAAATTGCCAGCCGGATTTTTAGCATAATTAATAGGAAGCTCAGAAGCATAAGGATTAGTTAAATCTGCATCTTGTCCCATATCGAAAGTCATATCTACTCCAAAGAGATATCCTAAAAGAAAAGCAGTATTTGCAAGAACGCTCATTGCAGAAGTTCCACCAAATAAAATACTGCTTGAACCAAAAACCAAAGAAGGATTTGCAGGACTAGTATCTGGGTAAAGACAGTCTCTTCCACGATGAGCATAGAAATGATAACTAATTGCGAGATTATCAAGTCCATAATTTTTAAGTATCTGTAATTTTGAAGCAGTTTTTTCATAAGAAGTCGTTCCAGAAAGTTGCGAGGTTGTATCAGTTGTCCAATAATCTAAAAAAACTTTATTATTTACGACTGCACGACTTGGATTTATGGGTTCATGAACTGCGAGAACAACATCTTTAACATCGGAGCTAACAGTAATATAAAAAGTTTCTTCAAACGGCAAAACTGGAGTGACCCCGGTAATTGGATTAGGCTGACGAGTCACGTATGAAGTGTCATAAGAATTCCTAAAGGTTCCAGTCCCACAACTTCCTAATCCGAAAATTTTAGAAATCTGAGCATTAGAACCAGAACGAGTATAGTCTATATAGGTTGAATAAAATACTTCGTTTCCGACAGAACCTGTGCGCGTAATCGGCACTTCCGGAAGATAAGACATTTCAAATGATTGAGGATCGACAACACCTACAGCACAATTAGACGTCCATCCACTATAAAAATTATTAGCCTTTGAATTTATAGGGGATTGCTCGTAAGTTCTGATAATCATAGTTTTACCTTGTAATTCAATAAAATAATTCAAGCCAGAAGTTTGCAGACCTGTGTTAGTTGGTATAGTCTGTGCCAAAGATAATTTCAAAACATTCCCGTCTAATTGAGAAACAAAATCAAAAGAAGAAGTCATTTGTGCAACTTGTAAAGGAGATTTAACGACTCCATTAACACTCTTCTTCGCACCACCATCGCTTACAACATAAAAATTATGTAATGCATCATAAACATCAATGGCTCCTTTTTGAAAATTGATATCGCTAGTATCGATAGTATATTTTGCTTTTTCAATGCCTTCCTCTGTATATGTAAAAGTATAAACTCCATATTGTAGATTTCCTACACTTGGAACAAAATTAACCATTGTTTGTCCAAGAATATTCAAAGTAGTAGCAGGAGCGAAAGTTCCAGTCAAATCTAAAGGTAAAATCATTTGTGATGCACAAGCAATTTCACATCCATTAGACACGAGTCCATCATCATTACAGAAAGCAGGAGCACACGTAGCAATAACACACTGGGAGTTAATGCATTGAAAATCGGTATTACTAACAACCCCACAATCAACAGCAGAGCTACAATAAACTGGTTGAAATAAAGGGATAAATACATCTTCTTCAGAAAATGACATAAACGCTACATAAATAAAAAACATAATTAAAGCGATAAAGATTAACAAAATAACTAATTTCGAAAACTTCTTATTTTTATACATACGAAAGTTATACATTAAACAAATATAAATCTATTCAATCCAAAAATATTTAATATATAAATTATCACGGCATATTTATGTTAAAAGGATTTTCAAACACATTAAAAAAACAAAACGATGAAAAGATAATAGGGCATGGAGCAGAAGCAGTAATAACAAAAAATAGAGGTTTAGTAATAAAAAACAGAATAGAGAAGACATATAGACATCCAGAATTAGATGAAAAAATTCGTAAATTAAGAACAAGAGCCGAATCAAGAATTCTTGAAAGAATTTCAAAAATAATTTCAGTTCCAAAAGTTCTTTCCACAGATGAAAGCAAAAAAACGATAAATTTAGAATTTATTTCTGGCAAAAAACTCGCAGAAAATTTAGAAAAATTTAATTATAAAAAAGTGTGTGAACAAATAGGAAAATCATTAGCAAAACTACATGATAATAACATAATTCACGGAGACCTCACGACAAGTAATTTGATATTAAAAGAAAAAAAAGTTTATTTCATAGATTTTGGTTTAAGTTTTCATTCTCAAAAAATAGAAGATAAAGCAGTAGATTTACATTTGATAAAGGAAGCCCTTGAGGCAAGGCATCCATTAATCTTCAAAGAAGCATATAAATCTGTAATTAAGGGTTACAAACATTCACAAAATTATAACAATGTAATCAAACATTTAGAAATCATAGAAAAACGAGGACGCTACAAAGCACAATACTGAAATCACTTCGAATCCGGATATATAGCCCCTCCCGGATTACTTTAATTTGAGTGAAACGAAAATTTAAGTTGCCGATAACCATAGTTAGCGAGCACTTCGAATCCGGATATATAGCCCCTCCCGGATTCGAACCGGGGTTTCAGGCGCCAAAGGCCTGCGAACTTGACCACTATTCTAAGGGGCTCATAGGTAATATTCAAAATCCAAACCCTTAAAAACCCTCGCTCCAAAAAATAACTATGGCAGAAAAGCAAGAAAACATAAAAATAAATGTTAAAGAAGTAGAAAAGATAATTGTAGATTTGGCTAAGCAAGGTAATTCTTCAGAACGAATAGGACTTATCTTAAGAGATCAGCATGGCATACCTCGAGCGAAAAATTTGGGAATAAAAATAGGCAAAATAATGGAAAAAAACGGATTTGATAAAAATAAAGATAAGGCTAACATAATCTCTAAAATAAAAAATCTTGGAGAACATTTTAAGAAAAACAAGCACGACTACACGGCTCAAAGAAAAGCAGTCATGTATGCTTCAAGAGTAAAAAAGATGGAGAAATTGGAGAAATAACTCCATTAGCAATAACCTTAAAAAATAGGTATCTAAAAATCTGTATGGTAACAAGTAAATTCATCAAATTAAAATGTTCACGCTGTGAAAACACGCAGATAACATTCAATAAGGCAACTATGTGGGTAAAATGTAAAAAATGCAATAAACTTTTAGTAAGGCCATTAGGAGGAAAGGCAAAATTAAAGGCCTTTGTTAAATATGTCTTCAAATAAACAGATAAACGAAGGAGAAACAGCTCTTTGCACAGTAATTCAGATTGATAATTCTAGTGTAACGGTTGCGCTTGACGAATATAATCTAAATGGAAATATATTTTTTGCAGAAATTTCTCCTGGAAGAATTCGTAACATCAGAGAATTTGTTTCAGTAGGAAAGAAGATAGTTTGTAAAGTGTTGAGAAAAAAAGAAGACCACATAGAGTTGAGTTTGAGAAGAGTAACCGCAAAAGAAAGAGATGAAATATTAAACAAATACAAAAAAGAAAGGGTTTTATCCAGTATGCTTAAACCAATAATGGGGGAGAAAACTTCTGAAATAATATCTGATTTAAAAAAAGACTATCCTGAAGAAGATATTCTTGATAAAGTAAGAGAAAATCCAGACTTAATAAAGAAATATTTAAATCAAGCTCAATTAGAAAATTTGAAGAAGATAGTATCAGAAAAAGAAGAAAGAGAAAAAACAGCTCAAAACAAAATAACAATAAAATCAGATTCAGAATCTGGAATAATCTTAATCAAGGAAACCTTGGAAGCAAAGGATGCAGAAATAAATTATCTGGGTTCTGGCCAATTTCTAGTAAGAACGAAAGCTAAAGACTACAAAACAGCAAACAATAATTTAGATAAAACAATAAACACAATAAAAGAAAAAGCAAAGTCTAAACATTTACAATTTGAAATAAAATGAATCTTCATTATTATCTAAATAAAGAAGGGAAGAAAATATATACTTTAAAAAAAACAATAGGAAATAGAGACACAGAAGAAGCCCATTATAAATTTTTAAAATTCACAGAATTTAAAAAAGAATTTTCTGACTAACTTCTTTCTTAACAATCTCCATATCTTTTTCCCACTCACTCAATAAATTTCTATTATAAATTATAGCTGCAGGATGAAATAAAGGAATCAGTTTAACCATGCTTCCTTGTAATTTAATCATCTTAACTTTCCCATGCACAGAAGTTATTCCAGGTTGTTTATCCATCAAATCGACATCACAATCAGATAAAAAAAATTTAGTAGCATAATTTCCAAGTGAGCAAATAACTTTAGGCTTGATCTCTTCAATCTGTTTCAAAAGCCAAGGTGTATGTGCTCTAATTTCTTCAGGTAGAGGGCCCCTATTTTCAGGAGGTCTACATTTCAAGATATTGGCAATATAAACATCATTCATGTTTAGGCCTACTTTTTCAAGTAGTTTATCCAAATTCTTACCAGCTGCTCCAACAAAGGGCAATCCTTGTTCATCTTCATTCCGTCCAGGAGCCTCTCCAACAAACATTATTGAAGCAGACAAATTTCCTTTTCCAACAACAACATTCTTACAATTCTTGCATATCTCAGTATTCTTTGTTAATTCAATATAATCCATTAAAAGAGCACAATCCAAAACTTTAAAATCCTTACTTAACAAAAAAAAGAATGATAGAAAAGACACTCATTTTGTTAAAACACGATTCAGTATCCAGGGGGCTGATTGGAAAAATAATTACTCGATTTGAAGAAACGGGTCTGAAAATAGTGGCTATGAAGATGATTTGGCCAGATGAACATCTTGCGAAAAATCATTATTTTCTAGATGAACAATGGGCTCAGAATGTATTTGATAAAACAAAAGCATCTTACGAGAAAGATAGTAAGCCATTTCCTTACAAATCAGCAATGGACCTCGGTTCACAGATACAAAGATGGAACATGAATTTTTTAAGAGAGGGACCGGTAGTTGCAATAATAATAGAAGGCCCACATTCAATAGAAATAGTAAGAAAAATGGTTGGTTCAACTGAACCTAAATCTTCTCCCCCAGGAACAATTAGAGGAGATTTCGCAATGATTGAATCTTACTCAATTGCAGACAAACAAGGCAGAGTCTTAAGAAATCTAATTCATGCATCAGATTCCACGCAAAGCGCAAATAGAGAAATGGCTCTATGGTTCAGCGCAAATGAAATTCATTCATATAAAAAAGAATTGGATAAACATTTCTAATAACCAATAACTTAAAAACTACCCATAAACTTTAATAAATAAGCTCCCATAGTTTAACGGATAGAATACGACCTTGCGGACAATTTGAAAAAATTGGCAAATAGGTTGGGACCGAGGTTCAATTCCTCGTGGGGGCGTTCATTGAACCTCGGAGAGGTTTAATTACTTGAATTTGAGTGAAACGAAAATTAAAGTCACCAAAATTGAGAATCAATTTTTAGTGCCTCGTGGGGGCGTCTCGATACTCCGAGGTGAATCTGCGAGCCAGTTGAGCAGAGTTGAACGAGAGAGGAGCGAGATAGTGCAAAGCAATAGAACATGAAAATATGAACAGTAAAATGAAAACAATTACAAGATTAGTAGATGGAAGGGTTAGTAAAAAAAGAATAATTAATTTGAATAGCTGGAAAAGAAGAAAGGCCGTAAGAGCTGTAATCTGGAATGACTTGAATAAAATGCCATTATTATGGTCTAATAAATACAAATTCCATAAAATTCCAGGAGGAGGTATAGAAAAAGGAGAAGTTATGAAAAAAGCTCTAAAAAGAGAGATAATGGAAGAAGTAGGAGTAAAAATAAAAACAATAAGATTTTTAGGAATAATAGAAGAATATTGGACAGAAAATAAATATTTTCAAAAATCTTGGTGTTTCACAGCAAAGATAAATAAGATTGTAAAAGCTCCAAAATATACTGAAGAAGAAAAATTAGTAGATATGCAATTAAAATGGTATGATAAGTCTGAAGTTTTGAAAGTAATGTATAATGACGAGGCAATAGGAATAGAACACAAGGTAATAAATCTAAGAGATTACTTAATACTAGAAAATATTCTTAAAAAATAGAGTAAATTATAAAGTAAGCTATGTTAAATCTGAAAAATAAGGTTAAACAAATCATAGGGATAAATCTCCTAATCCATAATGATTATTAAATTATTATTTGATGCTCAATTTTTCGAATTCTTTTCCAGTTTGATAAATAAAGACTGATGCATTTCCCCAAACTAAAAAGAGCCAAAAAGGAACATTAATAAAATTTACAACAGCATAACTCCATACACCCAAGTGAATTGCTATAATCTCGGAAGCAACACCAAATATAGCTCCAAATATAAAAATAAATAAAGAAGTTGATGATCTCCACTTCATAAGCCCAGAAATAGAAATTAATAATAATAAGAAAGTAGTAAAAAATATGCGTTCATAGAAAAACATAGGAAGGACTATGGTAAGAACAGCAAACAAGAAATTAAATAATAAATTAAAACATCCCACACGTAGTTTATTAAAAAACATATTTAATGGAAATAAAACTATAATTTAAACTTATTCAACCGCTTCATCTCTTACACCGTGTGGCGTCAAATAGAACGCTGCTTCATTTTCTGGCAAGTTCGGAGCGTCAATCATTTTAGCGACACGAGTTCCTTGTTTTCCACGACGTAAATAAACTCTATAAGTAGAAGCATGCCCGACAATATTTCCACCGATAGCTGTTGTAGGGTCTCCAAACATCATTGCAGGATTAGACATAACTTGATTTGTAACATAAATAGCAACATTATGTTGTTCAGCAAGTTTCATCAAGTGATGTAAATACTTATTCAATTTTTGTTGTCTGTCTGCTAATTGTCCTCTGCCAGAAAATTCAGCTCTAAAATGAGCCGTTAAAGAATCAATAATCACAAGTTTAATCGGTTCTTTTTGTTCTTTTATCAGTTCGGTAATTTTATCTAAAAGCAAAATCTGATGGTCTGAATTAAATGCACGGGCAACTAAAATATTTTTCAAAACCTTTTCAGGATTAGCACCTATTCCTTCCGAAATCTGTCTTATTCTGTCAGGTCTAAATGTTCCTTCTGTATCTATAAATACAGCTTTTCCTCCAGCCCCTCCTTGTTCTTTAGGCATCTGAACATTTACAGCAAGCGTCAAACCTAATTGAGTTTTACCGCTTCCAAAAGCCCCATAACATTCCGTAATTGCTCGCGATTCAACTCCTTTCCCCCCAAATAAGTCATTAAGATTCTTACTTCCCGTAGTAATATAAGTTACTTCGGCACGACGTCTATCAAATTCCATTCCATCTGTAAAACCAAGTTTCATCATTCCACGAGCAGCTTGTATTGCTTTACGCGCAACGGCCTCTCCAACTCCAGCCAGTTCCGATAAAGCGGCTGGAGACATCACAGCTAATCCCATCAAATCATAAATTCCAGCTGCTTCAAGCTTCATAGCAATTCCCGGACCGATTCCAGGAATATCTGTTAATTTCCCTTCACTCTCTTCAGAAACCTCTTCTTTATCCTTCTCTTTTGTCATAAACTTTCTCGCAGTATTCTATATTTAAACATTATAGCAAACAAAAAGCTATTTCATTAAAAATCATACATAGATAACAAAATATTAATCTTTTTATAATGAAAAAACGAAATAAGAAAATGAAAAATACAATCAGAAAGCTAACTGTTCCTGTAGCGCTTATGACCCTCTGTGCTTTGACAATAAAAGATTATCTAGAAGATTCAACAATTAGACGATTTGGAATAATTAAAGAAGGGCCTTACAGAATGGCAAAATATCATATCACTGAAAAAGAAAACAGAAGAGAAATAAAGATCTATCAAAGAAATGATAATCCAGTTTATGAAGAAACATCTATAATGGCAGTAGATGAACGAAAAGATGGTATTTATGAAGAAATAAGAGTTGTGTTGAAAGGCAAAGATACTTCAAGAAGTCTCGGCAATATTCAGTCAGATTTAACAAGTATTTTGAAAGAAATGAATTCTAAATAATAAACTTTTCAGAAAAATAATACATATATCGCAATCAAATCAGCGACGATAAATAAATAAAATAAGCTCTTTTCTATAGATCCACCAGTTTTTAATATCCCCTTAGATATGTGTTTGAGCGGCCAAAATGGTTTTATTCCTTCAGTAGTCCATGCGTCAACAAACAGATGCATCCCGTAACCCATAAAAAAAGGAAATGCAAAAGTTGGGAAAAACCAAGTTAGAATTCCAGTAACTATAAAACAAAAAGTAAAACTATGCATAAATCCTCTTTTTCTTAAAATTAGCCCGACAGGTCGCAAAAACAAACTACTCTTGCCTGAAAAAAAGGAATCTATATTAGGAAGTAAAGTTGAAATCAGAAACACAGAAACATAAGTATAAACATGCACTACTTTGGAAATAAAAAAAATCATATAAAAAAATCCTATCGCTATATGGGTTCTATTAAGCATAAACTCATTAACTAAATGAGGTTTATTTATCTATCTCATTGAGACTTCAATCAGTTTTTTGGAAGACTTACACAAAATTTCATTTCCATTTTTACCAACATAAATTGTATCCTCTATCCTTATTCCAAAATCTTTTTTCTTATCTTTTATGTAAATTCCGGGTTCAATAGTAACAAAATCTCCTTCTTTCAAAATATCAATACTTAAAGAACCAAAATCTGGTTTCTCATGGACTTTTCTGCCAATGCCATGCCCAAGCCTATGGGCATAATATTTCCTATAATCTCCTAAGAGACGACGCGACAAAACCTCCAATTCAAAACAAGAAACCCCAGAACTAACTTTTGAAGCACATTTAACTTGGCAATTTAAAACTAAATCATACAATTTTTTCTCTTCTAAATTCGCTTTGCCTATAAAAATAGTTCGAGTCATATCCGAGCACCATCCGTTAAATTTACAGCCAAAATCTAACACCAAAAAACCACGTGTAAATTTATGAATGCGAGGTTTAGCATGAATAACTGAATTATTATTCGCAACAATTGGTGCATACGCTTTCTGCACTTCAAAATGTCTAAATCTCTTCAAAATATATTTCACGAGTTCTTTTTCAGTTTTGAATATGAAATTTTCAATAATTTCTCTAAATATCAAATCATTAATCTCGCAAGCTTTTCTTATACTACTCAATTTCTCCATCATCAAAACAAACAAATTCAATTAATAAATTTAAACATCGCCAACAAATTATCCTGTTTTGGATTCCATTTCTTTTACAAGTTCTTCAACTGAAAATTCACTAATTCCATTAACGGAAAATTCAAGATTATTACTAAAAGAATTCATTCTAAAATTTCCAGAGAATATTTTTTCTTCTCCAATAATCTCTGTTCTTTTAGCATTAAGCGTATCAAGAGAGAACAATTCTTCATTTGAAACGCCAAGTAATTTTTTTATATTTTCTCCAAACATCACAGACCTCATAGTCGCAGTTCCATCATCAAGCACAATATTTAACAAAACTCCCTTTTCACCTTCTCTTTTTTTTGATTCAAAATATCTTGGTTCAAAAGTCTGCACAATAAATGCCCTCGTAGAAATAACAGCTCCTTCTGAGGCATCCTTAAAACTTCCTGAAACTGATATCGCTTTTTCCTTGACTAAACCCATAGTTTCAGAACTTTTCTTTATATCTGAAAAAGTAGAAAGTTGTATTTCTCCATTTTTCACACTCGCACCACGAATTTCAACGACATCTCCTTCAATAAGTTGTTTTTTTTCAATTAAAGAAATATGATTAACATCCCACAAAGTAACTCTGGTACTGGAAGTTTCATCTCCTACGATAAAACTCGCAACCTTTCCAGATTTTCCATTTTTATTATATTCATGAACAGGGAATATTTTAGTAATCTTGCCAATGATAGACATCCTCCTCATACCTTCTGTCAGCTCATTAATTTTGCTTCGCTCATTTTCAAAACTAATTCCTAATTCAGCAGCAACAATTTGAGCAGCTCCCTCTTTAGAGATTAATCCAGATAACTTAGATTTTTTCGCCTCAACTTTCTTGTCTATTTCTCCAACAGAAATGCCTGAATGTCTAGCAATTTTCTCAACCAAATTAGCATAATTATCCATATTTAGAACATAAATTCAAGCTTTAAAAGAATAATGCTTATGAAAAGAATAATAAAAAATTCAGACAAGAATTTTTTTATTTATATTCCGGAATATAAAAATTAATTAGGTCCATTAAATCTCTATAATATAAAAATCTTTAAATAACTAAATTTCGCTCGTGAATGATGAGAAAAACTAAGAATTTGCTAAATTTAATAGGGGCCTCATTAGTTTTAACAGGGTGTTCCAATTATCACGATTCTATAAAAGATGAAACAATTACAGCTCTTAAAGAGAGAAATAAATTAATGGAACATTATCTTGAAGCGAACTCTGGCCAAATAGCAACAGAAGAAATGAAATTTATGCAACAATACGACCCCATAAACGCAACTTCCAAAGAATCTTTAATGATAACTTTGTTATATCACCACATAGGTTCAAATCCTTTAGCACCATATAACTCGAATTTAACGACAGAACAGCGATGGAATAGTTTAGGAGTAGAAAAGAAATTAGCTTTTTATCATAGACTTAAAGAAATTCATTTCTCTAAACAATAATTAGTCAGTGATAGTTTATCCGACGAAAATCTGTGCTCTATTTCATCAAATGTTATTCGGTCAAATATGATCAACATATCAAAATTTATAAACCCTCTTTCTTAAAATTCATTTATGCCAAACGTTGCAGCAATCATCGTGAAAATAATGCCATCCTCCCCTAGTTCAAACCTACGAGAGATAGAAAACAAAGCAAAGCACGCAATGGAAAAACAAGGTGCAAAAAATATCACATTTGAAGAGCGAGAAGTCGCATTCGGCCTCAAATCAATTCATATGAAACTCGCAATAGATGAAAGCAAAGGAACAGACTTAGTAGAAAACGAATTAAGTAAACTTCCTGAAGTTTCATCAGTAACAATCGAGGATTATCGCAGGGCTTTTGGATAAAAAATATGGATTTGGAACACTTCGTAAAAACAGGAATGTTAAACCGATTAAAGAAAGAAAGAAAATTTTTTGAGGATAATAGTCCAGAAAAGGATGTTTATTGTATAACTGAATCTAAAGGTCATGGAAATTACGAATTCTTATATGTCACAAGAAAAGCCGAAACAAAAATAGAACTAATAACTCCGCATTTAAAGGATAATTATCTTGGAACATTAGAGGATTTATCTGGAATAATTCTAAAACGAATGAAAAATGATTTAAAATGTAGAATACATCTCTATTAGCATGTCTTTAACACCCGAACAAGCTCAACAATTAAAAAATCAATTAAAAGAACAAATAAAACACTTACCAGATTCTCAAAAACAGAAAGCAGAATCTGAAATAGAACAACTTTCGGACGACGCTATAGAAGAAATGCTTCAGCATCAAAAAACCTTGCAAAAATCAATTTACCGAGCAATTATCAATGGAGAAATTCCTTCAAAAAAAATAGACGAAAACGAAGAAGCAATAGCTGTTTTAGATATAAAACCTATATCCAAAGGTCACGCGATTGTAATCCCAAAAAAAGAAGTAATGGATGTCAAAGATTTGTCAACACAAGCGTCAGCATTAGCAAAAAAACTCGCAAAAAGAATAGAAACAAAACTAAATGCGAAAGAAGTAGAAATTCAGACAGAATTCAAATTCGGTGAGATAATCATTAACCTAATTCCCATTTATGACAAACCTCTTTCGTTAAGTTCTCAAAGACAAGAAATTCCCGAGCCCAAATTAGCTGAATTACAAAACATTCTCAAATCGAAGCAGGAAGAAAAGCCAATAGAACTAAAAGAAGAACCTAAAAAAACAAACCAACTCATTCAATTAAAAAGAAGAATTCCTTAAGGACCACAACTTGCCTGCAACCCACCATTCCCATCAGAGCAGGAGGATAAAAGTTTTACGACACAAATAAATCTATTTGCCTCTGTTTCTATTCCATTAGCTCCAGACCATCCAGTTCCTGGAACATATTGTCTTGAAAATTCAAAATTTAGCCCATTAGGTGCAAGCCTCATCTGTAAATATTGATAATTTGTTTGAGGGGTAGCATCATTAGTTACTCTATAAACTGTATAAGTCTGTCCTTGATTCAAAAGAATTATTTGTTGATTATACCTAATAAGATTGGCATATCCTTTACCCCCAACAGAAGAAATATCTCCTCCAACGATTACACCACCAGAAGAAGAAATAGTGCGACCACAAATAATTTCAGCATATGTGCCAGCAAAGCTAGCCACAGGTAAATTAGTATTAATTGCGGTGTACCAATCTCCAGATATGGGCATTTCTGGTGTAACCATATGCCATCCATTTGCTCCATTTATTTTATGTGAGAAAATACCAGCCACATTAGAAACATCTGAATCTGAAATAGTTCCATCAGCAATATTTCCAGAGGTTATGCAATCATTACAAACAATCTCATTAGATGTATGCGACACTCCTGAAGAAGGTTGAGTCGTAGCAAAACCTCCTACTTGCGAATAAGCGAACTGAACTCCAAAAGCGAAAACTAAAATTCCTACAAAAAGACTC
>SXGT01416146.1_pt1 | contig 38385 bp, 27 predicted proteins | sample 3176221 | NCBI WGS metagenome assembly SXGT01 (sample SAMN11356862, study PRJNA531348) | freshwater metagenome | isolation source: freshwater sample F1-120 | place: China: Fuxian Lake, Yuxi | collected 2017-12-25 | reverse complement strand
CGCTGGGGCCGGGTCGGGCGCTGGGGCCGGGTCGGGCGCCGGGGGCGGGTCGGGCGACGGGGCCGGCTCGGGCGCTGGGGCCGGAACGGGCGCTGCCTCCGGGTCCGATGGTGCGTCGACGTCCGACGGGGGCGGGTCCCCCTCACCGCCCTCGGTGCCTTCGGGCGGCGTGTCGCCCTCCGGCGGGTTCTTGAGCTCCTCCTCGCGTGCGCGCCGCATCTCCTCGACGAGGCGACGGGCCTCCGCGATGTACGCGTCTACCGGGTCATCGGCCGGGGCTCGGCCGCCTGCCGCCACCTTGTAGTCGGAGAAGTAAGCCACCGAGGCCTCGAGGCGCTCCTCGTCGGTAACACCCTCGATCCCGGTGGTGTCGAAGTACAAGATGCCCAGGTTGAAGAGGGCGTCGGCGAATTCGGGGTCCAGCTTCAGGGCCCGGTCGTAGGCGTCGCGCGCCCGGTCGAACTCCTTGAGCCCTCGGTACGCGTTTCCGAGGTTGAGCAAAGCAGCCTTGAAGCCGGGGGCGACCTTGGCGGCCTTTTCCAGGGAGGCGACCGCAGACGGGTAATCGCCAACCTCCTGGTAGACCACCCCGAGGTTGTTCAGCGCCTCGGCGAAGTCCGGGGAGGCCTCCACGGCCTCGCGCAACGAGATCTCAGCGCGCTGCCAGTCTTTCTTGGAGACGTAAAGCTGCCCGCGGAGGTAGGACAAAGTGGCATCGGGGCCGGCTTCGAGACCCTGGCCGATCACGAACAGGGCGAGGTCGGTCTTCCCGAGGGCTGCGTAGGCCCGCGCGAGGTTGCGCAACGCACCGCGGTTGACCTCATCCTTCTTCAAGACCTCCGCGGAGTCCGCGATGACGCGAGCATGGAACCCGAGGGCACCCAACACCTCACCTCGGAGGTTCTGGGCCTCGAGCTCGTCGGGCTGCGCCTCGACGAAGCGTTCGGTCAGTTCCCGCGCGTCGTCCGCCCGGCCGGCCCGCAGTAACGTTCGGACACACACCGTGAGCGGCTGGAGCTCGGAGGGGTGTCTCCGCTGCCAGTCGAGGACGACGGGGATCGCGACGCTCGCGCGCCCGAGACGAACGAGCGCCCCAACGTAGGCGGCCAGGGCCTCGGCGTCGTCGCCAGTCGGGTCGGCCACCGCCTCCAGCCGGCGAACTGCCGTCTCGAAGTCATAGGCTTGGAGGGCCTCGAGGCCCTCGTCACGCCTACCCTGGGTGGCGGGTGGGGTCTGCGTCCGAGCCGGAGGCGCCACGGCCACGGCGACCGGCGGTGCCTCGATGGGCGGCCGCGGCGTAGCGGCCGCGCACCCGAGGGCGAGGGCGACTAAGCAGCGCTTCACGGGACCGCCCCCGGCTCGACAGAGGGATCAGGGACGACGCCAGGCTCGGGCACGACGCCGGGCTCGGGCACGACGTCAGGCTCGGGCAGGACGCCGGGCTCGGGCACGGCGTCTGGCTCGGGCGACGGCTCTGCTTCGGTTCCCGGGAGCACGGGCAGCGTGGTGTCTGACGAGAAGTCGAACTGCCGCCGCTCCGCCTTGAAGAGCGGATACTCGTTGGGCTTGTACGCGTTGAGCTCCTTGAGCGCGCGCTGGGACCAGTCATTGACGATCTTGAGCTCACGGGAGTTCTTGACGGTGACCTCGTAGCGTTCGACGGCCACGTTCTCCCACTTCAGCGCTTCCTCCTCGATCTGCGTGCGGAAGATCTCGAGCTCCTCGTCCGAGAGGCCTGCCGGGTCCGGGGCGTCGTACAGCATCTTCGCGTACAGCTGATAGATGTGGCCGATGCGGAAGAAGGCGGCTACGGTCCAATCGAACGCCTTGTAGGGGAACACGTCGGCATATCGCCGCTCGAGATCTTCGAGGCCCTGGCGCTTCAGCTGAATCGCGCGCCCCTGCGCCTGGAGGGAGCCGACCAACCGGACGCCCTCGTAACTTCGGAAGTCCACCTCGATGAGCTCGAACCTCGCTTTCGCTGGGAAAGCAGCGGCCGCGCTGCCGGGCTGCAGACCGCGTCGCTCGAATTCGGCGATGGTCGCCTCGTAGTAACGCGCGGCAGCCTTCCAGTCGTTCTTCGCCTTGTAGAGATCGCCCAACCGAAGGTTGGCCTCCACGACCTTCGCGTCGGTGCCGAGCGTCGCGCTGAACCGTGTCAGGAACTCCTTCCACTGCGCCACCTCGGCGGATTTGTCACCGGTCCGTTCGTGGATCTTGCCCGCGTTGTAGATGGCCTGATTGGCGTCGTCGCGCCCGGAGAACACCTCGGCGTAGCGCCGGTAAGTCTCCACGGCCTCCTTGAACTCGCCCTGCATCTCGCGCAGCCGGGCAGCCTGGAAGAGCGCGTACGGCGCCCGCTCGGCCTTCGGGAATGACGCCGCCAGGGTGATGTAGTGAGTCACCGCGCGGTCGAACGCGAAGAACTTCCGGCTGTTCTCGGCCATGTAGAAGAGCGCGTCCTCGCGATACTGGCTGCCAGCGAAGCGCGGCTCGGTCACGATCCGTTCGAAGACGCGCGCGGCCGAGTTCCAGTACTTCGCGTTCTGATAGGCAACTGCTGCGTTGTAGAGGGCCTTGTCGGCGAACGCGGACTTCTGGTCCTGGTTGATGACGCGCTCGAACTCCTCTGCCGCCTCGACGAACTTCTTCTCGTCAAAGAGTGCCTGCGCGCGATCGAACTGCTGGCCGAGCTTGAAACCGGCGATCTGGGTCTGAACTGCAACGAGGTCTTCGGGGCGCCCGATGCCGTCCTTCGCGATACGGTCGGTCCACACCTCGATGTTCTTCCAGTCGTTCTCGGCCTTGTAGCTGTTGATGATGTTGAACGCCGAGAACGCAGCCTCCTTCTTGAGAGGGAAGGCTTGGACCACGGCCTCGAAGCGACGCCGCGCCTCGGCGAACTGCCGGTGGTTGTAGAACAAGAGGCCCATTCGATAGCTGAGGACCGCAGGGTAGTCGGGGTCCTTCTTGTCCTCGAACCCGAGCTCGATGTAGCGGTCGCCCTCCTTGACCCACGCGAGCGCCACCTCGGGCACGGTATCGGTGGGAACGCTGATGAGGTCGGTCTGCCGACCCTCGGGCATGGGCGGATCCGCGGCGGCGCGGGCCGCGACGCGCTCCTCCAGCACCCCGGCCTTCACCTGAGCGTCCAAGTGCTGCTCGTATGACGCGATCGCCGAGTAACCGGCGTCCTGGGCGTGTTTGCCCTTGAGATCGCGGACCTGCGCGTACACACCCGCGGCCTCGAGGTACTCCCCGGCGTAGTACAGCGCCTCGGCGAGCTGATAGCGGAGACCGTAGGCCTCTGGGCGCCGCGGATACTGGGCGAGGTAGCTGCGGTACCCAGCTGCGGCGGCGAGGTAGGCCTCACGCGCCTCAGGCAACCGACCGGCGGTCTTGAGATCCTGCGCGCGCGAGTGGTCGAACGCGCCCTGCTGACGGAGGATCACCTCGACGGTGCGGTCGACCCGGGTGGTTACGCTGGCGTTGTCGCGGTTTTTGTCGAACCACGGCGTCCCGCGGGCGAACGCCTTCACGTATTGCCGGCGATCCTCGATGGAGCGCTCTTCGTCGCCGGCGTTAGCGTGGGCCTCGATCACGCGCTCGAGGTACTCGGGGTTCATGCCGCCGTACGGGTCGCGGCTGATGAGCTCCTGATACACCTCGGCCGCTTGCCGGAAGTTCTCCGCCTTGAAGAGGTCGAAGAGGCTCTTCGCGTACTCCTCCAGGATCTCCTTCTCGGCCGGAGTCCCCTCGTTCAGGTACGACAGCGCGCGCTTCGGCCCGGAGTCGGGGTCGACCTCGTTGTCGCCGTTCCAGTCCTCTTCGGCGAGCGACCGCGCGAGGTACACCACGGCCTCCTCGCGCAGGGCGGCGCCGAGCTTCGACTTCTGCCCGGCAGCGCCGTCGTACTTCTGGATCAGGTCCTTGAAGCCGCGGATAGCTCGCGGGTAGTCGTAGGCCATGAAGTACGTCCAGGCGCGCTTGTAGAGCACCATCGGGTAGTACTTGGACTCGGGAAACTTGGCGGCCTCGTCGTAAGCCTGCTCGGCGAGGCGCCACTCCTGGTCCTCGAAGCGGATCTCACCGACACGTAGCCAGGCCTCGGCGGTGAGCGAGCTCTTGGCGCCGTACGTCCGAGCGAGCCGCTCGAACGCGTCACGCGCCGCCTTGTCGTCCCCACCGCGGCTGGCGAGATAACCCATCTTGTAGAGCACGGCGTCGCCCAACCGGTACTGCGGGAAGCGGCGCAAGATCTCGTCGAAGAGCTTGAGGCTCTCCGCGTAGTCTTCCTCCGGTGCCTGCGGTTCCGCCGGGATCTTGCCCCGCTTGTAGAGATCGAGGTCGCGGTCGAACTGCTCCTGCAAGGAGTAGCCATCCACCTGGGACTTCTCGAAGTAGAGGTCGGCCAGCCGGTACATCGCGTCCGGCGTGTACTCAGGGTGGTTCGGGTACCGGAGGACGAACTCCTCGAGCAGGCGCAGCGCGTCGAGGCGGCGCTCGTGCTCTAGCGCCTCGAGGTCGCCCAGCTGCCGCCGATAGGCCTTGTCCAGCAGCTTTAGGCGGTCGTTGAGCTCGCGCATGCCGGTGGCTCGGAGCTCGAAGTCGTAGGCCTTGCCAAGGGCTGCATACGACTCCGCGACCTTGTCGAGCTCGAGGAGGACCTTCTCGCGGTCCAGCGGAGCGAGGGGCTCCACGGGCATCACACGCGGCCCCTGGGGCTGTTCCGCGACGGCGACGGACGCGAGCGCGGCCCATAGCACGAGCGCGCTCATGGCTCAGCCCGCCTCAACGTCTCCATCGTATTCTCGATGGCTTGAAGGGCGTCGCCGCGCTCCTTCTGGAGCGTGGCGATCCGCTCGGACTCGCGCTGCTTGCGCTTATAGGCGATGTCGACCACGCCGATGTCGGCTTCGAGGACGATGTCGTCCAGTCGGACCTTGGCGGCCTGGAAGAGGGGGGCGCCAACGTCGCGCGAAAGGCGATCCGTGTCCTGGTCGAAGGCCGCGATGGTGCGCGCGTAGCCGTCGATGAGCTTGCGCTCGGCCTCCACCTGCGATTGGTACTCTCCCGAGCGATCCTGGGCGGCCGCTTCAATCTGCGAGGCCACGCGATCCAGCCTCTGAAGGGCCGACACCAAGCCGCTTCTGAGCTGGCGCGCCGCCGCAGCGTCGGGGCCTTCGATGCCGCGATCCAGCTGCGAGTGAAGCTGGAGGAGCCGGGCGCGCAGCGCTTCGTGCGCGCGCTCGGTGCGGTCACCCGCGCCGACACGAGCCTCCTCGCGCGCGATCCGAACCTCCGCGGCGCCAAGGCGCGAGTTGAGCGCTTCGTAGCGCGTGCGGGCCGCCGCGAGTCGGGCCGCGACCTCCTTCTCCCCGCCGGAGATGCCGCCGTCACGGTAGCGCCCGTCTGCGAGCCATGCCTCCACGGCCTTCAGCTCCTCGCGCATGGACCGAGTCTGCTGCGAGAGGTGAAAGGCCTCGCGGCGCAGCTCGGCCAGCTGCGAGCGAGAGGAGTCCTTTGAGGCCTCGTACGCCTGCGCCGTGGTCGGCGCGCCTCCGAGCTCGCTCCGCAGCGCACGCGCTTGCGCGAGCACGGTGGCGAGGTGAGCCGGTGTGGCGGCAGCCCGCGCCTCGATCGACCGTGTGCTGACCTCGGTGAGCTCGTTGCGCGCTATGACGATCCGAGTCCAAGCGGAGCGAAGGTTGGGAAAAGCGTCGATCCGCGCACCGTCCGCTAGGGCCGCGTCCAGCTCCTCGAGCAGCCCGCGGGCCTCGGCGAGCTCGGTGCGCTGGAGCGAGAGGTCGTCGAAGAGCCCCACCAGCACCCTGAGCTCCGCGTCGTGCTGAATCCACGCCATGGCGCGCTCCGAGAGCCCGGCCTGAAGCCTCACGGCGTCGTCGTGTCGCCCGAGGAGCCACCGGAAGTAGTTTCGCATCGCGTTCTTGTCACGGCTGAAGATGTCGAGCTCTTCGCGCAACGGCCGGAAGCGAAGCAGCACCTCGGCGTAGGCCTCCGCGGCGCTGTCGGACCGATCGAGCTGCGTGTTGAGGCGGCCCCGCAGGATGTGTGCCTCGGTCGCGATGCGGTCGTCCTCCACGGTGAGGAGGAGCAGGTCCAGCGCGTTCGCCGCCTTCTCCAGCTGGTCGGCGTTCACGTAGGCCCAGGTCATCTCGTAGAGCGCGTTGTGATAGTGCGGCGAGGTCCGGCCGATCTCGGCGTACTCCGAGGCTGCGGCGTCCCACTGCCCGAGCTCGAGCAGCAGCCGACCCAGGGCTAGGCGGGCCAGCTCCAGCTGGGGTTGAAGGGCGTCCTTGCCCTCAGCCGCGACGGTGACGTTGGTGAACGCCACCCGCGCATCCGGGTACCGCGCCAGCTCGACGAGCGCCACCCCGAGGTAATACTGGGCCGAGACGTACTCCGGAGCGCCGGGCGTGACGGCGGCCAACGCCGCAGCGCCGTCGAGCGACCGCCCGATGCGGACGAGACCCTTTCCGTAGGCGTACTGCGACCCCGGACCGCGAGTGGCGAGAGCCCCCAGCTTCGCCAGCACCTCTGCGAGTCCGGTGCCCGAACGGGTGCTCAGCGCGATCTCCACGAGGCTGCGAAGCGCGAGATCGTAGAGTGGGGAGTGCCCAGCTCGTACGAGCTCCTCGAAGGTGTCCTTGGCGCCGAGGAAGTTCCGGATCTTGAAGAGGCTGGTCCCGAGGTTGGCGAGGATCTGCAGGCGATCGGGGTGGGTGGGGAACGCCGCGTTCTGCCGAGCGTCCAGGTAGAGGACCGCCGCCTTGGCGTAGTTCTCGAGCTCGAAGTTGAGCTCCGCGTCCAGGAGGCGCTTCTCGATCGGGTAGAACGCGCTCTTGGCCACCGGATTCGTCGTCTCGCGCTCGAGCTGCGCTACGCGCGCCTCGATGTTGGCGAGCGTTTCGGCAGCCCGATCGAGTGCGTCGTTGGCGGACGCAACGGCCGCGGTGAGGCCGGCCAACAGGATGAGGGCGCCGCGGCTCACTCTTCCCTGACTTCCCCTTCTGAAGTGTCGCCGAGGCGACCTTCGTCGGCCTTCTTCTGGTTCTGACGGCTGTACTGGAAGTCCCGACGCTCGTAGCGGACGTACGGCTTCTCCTCGAGGGAGGTGGTCATGCCTCCGCGCTCGAAGCCGACGACCTGCACCTCCGTGATCCGGCCTTTCGCGGCCTGGAACGTGTAGGTGGAGCGCACGCGGAACTGATAGCCGTCGATGTAGTCGAAGACCGTGCCGTCGCCGCGGTAGGTGAGCTCGACACCGACGATGTGGTCCCCGGGGGTGACGATTCCGTTGAAGACCTGGAAGCGATCCACCTTGTTCAGCGCGCCATCGCGGTTGTCCTGGAAGTAGATCCGCTCGCCATCCAGCGTGTAGAGCACCTGCTCGAGCTTGAATGCGGGACCCATGTCGTGGACGTGGGTGACCACGGCACCGGCCTCGGCGATGGCATTGTTGAGCAGCTGCTCTTTGAGGAGGAGGAGGCGCGTCTTCGACTTGAAGACCTTCTCCTTGAGGCCCACGACGCGCTCCTCGAGCTCGCGGAGCTTGATGTCGATGCTGTTCGGATCGAGCGTCCCTGCCGGGACGGGCGGAGCCGACGGCGGTGGGGCCGGCTCGACTGGCGGCTCGGTGGGCGTCTCGGTAGTTGGCGGGGCGTCACCGCTGGGGGGAGCGGCGGGCGCCACCAAGGGCAGAGTGAGCAGCGCGGCCAATGCCAGCAACGCAGCAGCACGTGGTGTTGTCATGTCCCCTCGCAATGCACCGACGGGCTCCAACGGCCGAGCCGCCCGCCGACTTTAGCGAAAACTTGTGCGTGAACGACGCCCCCACGCCCACGGATTCGGGCGGGCGGGGCGTCGAGCCGCACTGACCGCGACCCACTGCCACGACCCCGTGCGTGGGTATAGCCGGCGCCCTCCGCGCCGTCAAAGACGGGGACCGCTCACACGAGGCTGCGCTGCATCACGACATCATCCGACGCCTCGAAGCCCAGCGCGGCGTAGAAGGCCGCCGCCACGTCGTCATCCGCGTTTCGGTGCAGGGTGATCTGGACGGCGCCGAGCTCTCGGCCGAGCCAGAGCCCGGCCTCCACCAGGCGACGAGCGACACCCTTGCGACGCGCGGAGTCCGCGACGAACAGGTCGTCGAGAAAGAGCTGCTCGGCCCCCTCCGCGGTGGCCGAGGTCCGCTTGAGGTCGCAGAAGCCCGTGAGGCGACCGCCCTCCTCGGCGACCAAGAGCCAGTGATCGTTCCGTTCGAGCGTGCGAGCGAGGCCGCCGTCGAGGTCGTCCGGGACTCCGTCCCACGCGTGAGCAGCCAACCCCCGGAAGAGCTCGGCGAGCTCGAAGCGGTCCCACGAAGTGGCGAGGCGAATCCCCTGGGCCACGCGATTGATGCGATCACGGAGATCGGCCACACCCAGCGGACGCGCCCCGTCCGGCCCCCCGAAGGCGGGGAGGCGCGGGTCGGCGGGTGCCCACGGACGCGCCTGATCCGCGTAGAGCGCAGCGGACGGCGGTCTGGTCAGGCCGTTGAGCGTTGCCGTAGCCACGCAGATCTCCTCGGACCCGCCGGTCGAGAGAAAGACCGTGGTGCCGCAGGTGCCGCAGAAGTGGTGGTGTGTGAACGGCTCGGGGCCACGCTGGAAGACGACCGGATGGCCCTCCACAGTGAGGCGGTCGACCCGCACGCTGGTGAGCGCCACGACCGCGGCGCCCACGAGGCGTCCCAGCCCCTCGTGGTGGACTTGGGCGCACCAGGTCGTGGGCGCTCGAACAGCGAATCGAACAGCGCCGCACGAGCACCCGCCCGTTTGATGCTCCGGTTCTTTCACGTACTACCCCCTGCGCTCCACCATCATTGTTGACCCGCCGCTGAGGTACGCCGCGAGCTCCGAGTCGAGGACGCTCGCCTCACTCTCACAGGGCGGCCGCTCGGACGCGCGCAGCATCGGCAGACCGCCGAGGCCAAGCACCGTGGCGCTCCGAGTCCCGTACCCTTGCTCGGGCCAGTGGACACAGGCCCCTTCGAACGTCGGCTCTCGGCGCGTGGCCAAAAGCGACCACCACGCCTCGGGCCGGTCGATGGCCGCCGCTGCGAGCGCCCGCGCCGCTGGAACGAGCCAGCTCTCTCGTTCGCTCGACGGCTCGCCGGGTTCGGCTGCCGTCATGGAGCGTTCGGTGAGGACGAGCACCCCCGAGAACTCGCGGACGGTGAGGGTGACGCCATCCGAGATGCAGTAGGCCGCGTGGTCGGCGTCCGCGACAACGGCGTGGAAGCCGTTGAACGCCTTCGGGTCGAGCGCGGCGAGTCGCGCCGCGGCCTCGGCGGCGCTTCCAGCGGCGAGCAGCGTGGGGACCACCTCACCTCGGGACCGGCGCGTCTTGTCGGGGGGCCGCCCGAATCGATTAGTGACCGCCGCGAAGACGCCCTGGCGGTTCACGCCGAGCCAAGTCCCTCCTGCCTGCACATCGCGCGGCCCGAAATATCCGTCGCGCAGTCCGAAGCCCTCAGCGGGCCGAGTGAGGACCTCGTCGCGGTTGGCCGCTACGAAGACCGCGTGCCGTGGGAGAGCGCGGTGAAGGACCACGACGGAGCACACGGCTTACTCGTGTTGGCGGCTGGGAACGGCCGCGTGGCCCCCCGCACCGGTGAGCTCCAATCGCAGCGACGCGACTAGCTCATCGACCGACCGTGCGAGCGCGTCAGCCCCCTCTTCGTTCTCGATCCGGCAGTCGGCCAGCGCGGCGGTTGCCACGAGCTGCTGACCGGCGTCGTCGCCCGTGAGCTCGGCCGCTTCGAGCCGGCGGAACGTCTCGAGATCCACGGGATCGCCCACGCGACCGCGGGAGCGGATCCGCTCGAACCGAATGGCCTCGGGCGCGAACACCTCCAGCAACCGGAAGCTGGGGAGGGCCCGCAAGATCTCGACCTCCCCGGGGGTCCGCACTGAGTCGATGATGGCGTCGCGGCCCGGCTCGAGCCGCCTCTGGATGAGCGCGGCGAGCGCTCCGGGCCCCCCGGCGGCGCGTAGCTCCCGCCCGGTGACGATCATCCGCTCTCGAGTGGGCTCGAGCCCTCGCTCGCGGAGCACGTCGCGTATCGCGTCCGACAGAGAGTGGTAGGCGAAGCCTTGCCGAACGAGGTGGTCGGCGACGGTGCCTTTGCCCGAGGCGTTGAGTCCGGTGAGTCCGAGGAGGAGCATGGGGCCGGACCCTAGTGCCGTGGCGCCTTTCAGGCAAGGCGCGGACGACCCCACGACCCGGTGTGGCGTCACGGCTTCAGGGGTTGTAAGTTTCGCCGCCATGAACGACTTAGCCAACGACCCCACGATCCTCCCAGCGGCTGCGCGAAACACCACGGGCGCCAACTTCCTTGCAGCGGCCGCTCTTTGCCTTCTGTCCGCGTGCGCGGCGGACGGCGGCGGCGGCTCGGGTCCGAAAACGGTGGAGGGCGTACAGACGGTCACTCTGCTCAAGGACCAGGGCCTCGTCTTCGAGACCGGCGAGATCATCAAGGGCATCAAGTTCAACCAGGTCGACCTGTACGCCACCTCGGTCGGGAGCCACCTGAAGCTCGCCACGGGCGGCGATACGCTCACCGTGAACAGCCCGTTCAACTGGTTCCAGCAGGGCGGTGGCTTCCCGCAGACCTTCGAGCAGCTCTCCGACGTGCCCTTCGAGAAGCCCACGGCCGACCAGACCGCACCGCTGACGCGCACAGACGCCAAGGTGGGCTTCGTGGTCGAGTGCTACGCCAGCGCTGGCTACGCGCGCGGCCGGATCATCGAGTCCGACGCGGACTCGTTGAAGCTCGAGTACCGCTGGGACGAGACCAACCCCTGAGCGACGCTGCCCTGGTGGCGATCCCGAGGGGACCGCGTGCCGTCCTGAGCTACGCCGTGTCGCCCGAGCTGCCCGTGGAGCCGGGGCGACGAGTGTTGGTGCCGCTGGGCGGCGGCAACAAGCGGGTCACGGGCTACGTAGTTGGACGCGCGGTGCCGCCGGAGGGCGTGACGCTGAAGCCGGTGCTCGACGTGTTGGACGCGGTACCCCTGTTCGACGCGCAGCTGCTCGCGCTCTTCGAGTTCATCGCCTCTTACTACGCGTGCCCGCTCGGTGACGTGATCCGAGGTGGGCTCCCGGGCGGCCTCAACGTGTCGGACGCGCGCGTTGCCGCGCTCACTGAGACCGGTCGCGCCGCGCTCGAGGGCCACCCGATCCTCTCGCAGCTCACCGCGCCCGTCGCGGTGAAGGCGCTCAAGGTCTCCCCCTCGCGGCTCACGCGGCTCTGCGAGCAGGGGCTGATCTCGCTCGATTACGTGCTGGAGAAGCCGCGAGTCGCGGCGCGGTTCACCTCCGTGGTGTCTGCCGCGTGTTCGGAGCTCCCTCCCGGGGTCAGGCCTGGGGGCGCGCCCGCGAAGCTGTTCGGGCGCGTCCTGGCCGAGGGCCCACTCGAGATCGACGCGCTCCGCGCCGAAGACCCCAACGCGGCCACGGCGGTTCGGAGGCTCGCCGAGGTCGGGGCGGTGACGATCTCCAAGAAGCAGCTGTTTCGCGATCCATGGCGCGGGGTGGCGCCCGCGCGAGACGCTGCGCCCCCTCTGAGTGCCGCGCAGGCGGCGGCGGTGGGGGCGATCACTGGCACAGCCGGGTACGCCGGCTTCTTACTGTATGGGATCACCGGGAGCGGCAAGACCGAGGTCTACCTCGAGGCGCTTCGAGAGGTCTTGTCCCGCGGCAAGACAGGCCTGGTCCTCGTGCCTGAGATCGCGCTCACGCCGCAGCTCGCGGGACGATTCCGCGCTCGGTTCGGAGACGCCGTGGCGGTGCTGCACAGCGCCCTCTCGGACGGCGAGCGGCTCGACCAGTGGGAGCAGCTTCGGGCCGGGCGCCTCGGGATCGTGGTGGGTGCGCGTTCCGCCTTGTTCGCCCCCCTCAGCAACCTCGGTCTAATCGTCGTGGACGAGGAGCACGAGACCAGCTTCAAGCAGGACGAGGCGCCGCGTTACCACGCACGTGACCTCGCGTTGTACCGCGGGCGCCTCGCCGGCTGTCCAGTGGTGCTGGGCTCTGCCACACCGTCGCTCGAGACCTGGACCAACGCCGAGCGGGGCCGGCTGACGCGGCTCGACTTGCCGGGCCGTGTCATGGGCCGAGATCTGCCCACCGTGGAGCTCGTGGATATCGCCGTCGAGCCCTACGTTTGGCCCGAGGCGTTGGTGACGCGACCGCTGGCGGACGCGCTCCGCGAGACCGTGCGCCGCGGCGAGCAGGCCATCCTGTTCCTGAACCGCCGAGGCTTCGCGGCGTCGTTCCAGTGCGCGGATTGCCAGGTCGTGCTCGAGTGCACTGACTGCTCCGTGGCCCTGACCTATCACCGCGCGATGCGCAGGCTGGTGTGCCACTACTGCGGGAGGGAGGGGCGCCTACCGGAGCGTTGCCCGAAGTGTTTGTCGCTCCTCATCGAGCAGAAGGGCGTCGGGACGGAGCAGGTCGAGTCCGTGCTAGCGGCGAACCTACCAACCATGCGCATCGCGCGCATGGACCGCGACACCACCAGGGGAGACGCGCTGCCAAAGCTCCTGGACGCGTTCCGCGCCCACGAGATCGACGTGCTCGTCGGGACCCAGATGGTCGCCAAGGGTCACGACTTCCCAAAGGTCACGCTGGTCGGCGTGCTGCAGGCCGAGCAGACCTTGGGCGTCCCCGACTTCCGCTCGGCGGAGCGCACGTTCCAGCTGATCACTCAGGTGGCCGGCCGCGCAGGTCGACACGAGGCGCCTGGCCGCGTGTTGGTCCAGACCGCCGTCCCGGAGCACTACGCCCTGGTGGCCGCACAGACGCACGACTACCTGCGGTTCGTGGCCGAGGAAGCGAGGCGCCGACGGGGTCGGGGGAACCCCCCGTTCGGTTACATGGTCCTCGTCCGACTCGATGGCGAGAACGTGGCCGAGGTCTCGGCGGCGGCTGGGCTCGTGGCCCGAGCGGCCCGAGCGGCGGCCGCGGCACACGACGTTTCGGTCGTGGGGCCCAACGTGGCCCCCGTCGAGCGATTGAGGGGACGGACACGTTGGCAGGTGTTGCTGAAGTCGCCCAACCGAACGGCGCTGCACGCGCTGGTGGGGCTGCTCTCCGAGCCGCTCGCCGCGCTCCACGGCGACATCCGGGCCACGGTCGACGTGGACCCCCAGAACCTCTCATGACCGCCGAGCCTCGGAACAGGGGGTCGCGCGGGGTCCTTCGCGGCAGCGACACGTCGAGGGTCGTAGGGTGACGTCGCTCCTGCTCATCGCTGTGCTCGGCGCCGCGCCGCTCGATCTCACGCCATACTTCGCTGAGCAGACGCCGCTCGGAAGAGCCCACGAGCTCGCCAGCCAGGGCAACGGCGCAGGGGCGCACGAGGCGCTGCGCGAGGTCCTCGCGGGCGAGTTTCCTTGTCCCGCGCCGGCCGACGAGGCGGGGCGCTGCGAGGACACCCGCGGCCAGCGCCAACGCCGCCTGGCGAGCGTCGCGTTCGCCACCACCCTGACCAAGGACCCAGGCGAGCGGCTGCGGTATCTCCGGGAGCTAGAGCCCGTGGCCGAGTGGGCGGCGTTCGCGCTGCCGGACCTCGCGCGGGATGCGGAGGGGCGAGGCGACGTCGAGGCCGCGATCGCTCTTTACGCCCGGGTCCCCCTGGCGGCGCCAGTGGGCGTGGATAGTCGCCTCGCAGCGGCGCGGCTCCTGGCTCGCCGCAAGCGCGTGGGCGAAGCGCTGGCGCTCCTCGACGCAGCCGGGGCAAGGGGGCGAGGAGCTCGTGTGGACCTCCTGGAGCGCTGCGGGCGGCGTGGCGAGGCCGTCGTGGAGCTCACCGCGTTGTGGGAGGAGGCCTCGACTGACGAGCAGGAGTCGGACCTCGCCACGCGGCTCGGGCGCCTGGGCGCGCGACCCGCCGACTCCGATCGCCTCGCGAAGCTGCTGGCGCTGGACGTGGACCCGAAGGCCGCCCGGCGGAGGTTCAAGAAGGTGGGGCGGGCGGCGGCCCTCGCCGACGGGCTGGTCCACCTGGACGCCGACCGTTCCGGCAAGGCCTTGCCGTTACTGGTGAAAGCTGCAACCTGCGCCACCGCGTACTGCCGGGGCGTCGCGCTGGGACGCCTGGCACAGGCCCGCCTGGCTTCAGGCGACAGAGCGGGCGCCCTGGCCTCCTACGCCGAGCTGGCCACCGAGCTACCCGATCACCCGGAGGCGCCGACGGCGCTCGCTCGAGCGATGGATCTGGCACGGGTGTTGGGGGAGTCGGGTCGACTCGAGGCGCTGAACCGCCAGGCCACCCGCGCCAACAGCCCTGAGCAGGAGTGGGCGGCGGCGTTCAGCGCGTATCGAGGCGGTGACGCGGCGGCGGCGCAGCGGTTTCGGCGGCTGGCGGTTCGTCACGGCCGGACGGCGCACCTCGGCGGCACGACCTGGGGAGACCGAGCGTCGTACTGGGAGGCGCGCAGCTTGGAGCGCTCCGGGGCGCTCCAGGACGCCGCGGAGCGTTACACCGAGGTGGCCGGCAGGAACCCGCTCACCTGGTACTCGCACCTCGCCTGGGACCGCCTGGCCGAGCTCGACGCCGCGCGAGCCGCGGAGGTGCGCCCACATCGAGCGCTCGAGCGGCTGGACCCGCCAGCGCTCGGGGAGCTCGGGGCGCTGGGCCTCGAGTCGGGTCCCGACGTGCGCCTGGCCGCGGCGCTGTTTCGCGCGGGCTTGCACGACGCCGCACGGAAGGACCTCGACGCCCGCGGCAGGGCCGGCACCCTGGGCCCAGGCGGCGTGGCCTTTCTCCTCGCACTGCGGGTCCGCCTTGCGCGAGAGGACCCGGCCTTGGCGGCGGTGCGGTGGGGAGGGGCGCTGCCCCGACAGCCCGACGGGCCGGACGAGCGCCTCTGGCGTCTCATGTATCCCCTCGTGTGGTGGTCCGTAGCCACCGCGGTGGCCACGCACGAAGCGGTCGACCCGTTCCTGGCGCTGGCGGTGGTTCGCCACGAGAGCCGGTACAACCCGAAGGCGCGTTCCAAAGCCGGCGCATACGGGCTCATGCAGCTGCTGGTCCCTACCGCCAAGGAGCTCGCGCGGGGGGCCACCAACGTCCGCGGCGCCGAGCTGCCAGAGGCAGGGATCACCGCCAAGTCCCTGCGACGACCCGAGGTCAACCTGCGGCTGGGCATTCGTTACTTGAGGTCGCTCGGCCGTATGTACGAGGGCAACACCGCGGTGACGTTAGCCGCGTACAACGCCGGCCCGGGCAGAGTCCGGCGATGGCTCAGGGAGGCCTCCGCCCAGGGGATCACCGAGACCGACGAGTGGGTCGAGACGCTCCCGTTCCGGCAGGCGCACGCCTACGTGAAGGCCGTGGCCGGCTCCTGGGGCGCGTATCGCTACATCTATGGGCCCCGAGAGGACCAAACGATGCGCTCAATCCCGTTGCCGGGGGTCTTGCCCAGGTGACGGCGGTGCGGAGGTTGATGCAAGCTGCCGTGATGCGCCCCCACCCGATATCGTTGCTCTGCTTCCTGGCCTTCGCCTGCTCCACCCAGAGCTCGACGAAGACCGCCAAGGACGTCAGCGGCGCTGCGCCCGATGCCGCTGCTCCCGGGGCCGACCTGGCGTCGGACAGCGTCGAGGCGGACGCGCCACCCGCTCCCGACGACGTGTCCGACGACCCGGGCACTCTCGACGTGCCGCCACCCGGCCCGGTCCCCGGGGTAGACGCCGAGCTCACCCCCTTCGACGCCACGCCCATCTACTTCGCTGGCGAGGACAATAAACGCTCCGTGGACTCGACGGCCGCGTTTCCTGAGGAGGGGACGTACGCGTCGATCGCCCTGGATCTCGAGCTGTCCTGCCCGTCGGGCGGGTGTGACCCTTGGGATCGCCGCGGGAGCCTCGGTGTGGTCACCGCGGTCGGCGCGGACGGAGCCCCCGACACCGTCGTCGAGGTCGCCCGCTTCATCACGCCCTTCGGTGTGGGCATGAGCGGCACGTTCGACCTCACGGACCTGCGCCCGTTGCTCAAGGGGACCGTCACCTTGCGGGCCTTCATCGACACCTGGGTCGGTCCGGGCAGCCAATACGGCGACGGCTGGCTCCTCTCCGCGAAGTTCCGGCTCACAGGGGGCATACCTGCGCGAGTCCCGCTCGCGGTCGTCCCGATCTTCACCGAGCGCTCGGTGGTGTACGGCGATCCCGACCGACCCGTCGGCCACTTCGCGCCAGCCTTCACAGCGGCGGTGCCGGTGGGTACCACGGCCGTGGCGCTGCGGTCGTTCATCACGGGACACGGACAGGGGAACGCGGCGAACTGCGCGGAGTTTTGCGGCAAGGAGCACACGTTCGTCGTCGGGGGCACGCCCACCTCGACGCTGCTGTGGCGCGACGACTGCGTGTCCACCGCCGCCCCGAAACAGCAGGGCTCTTGGCAATACCCGCGCGCCGGATGGTGCCCCGGCGCGAACGTCCACCCGTGGACCTTCGACGTGGCGCTAGGAGCAGACCAGACCGCGTTGACGGTGGGATACGCGATCGAGCCCTACGAGAACACCTGCCGACCGAACACCGAGAAGTGCACGGGGTGCGCTTTCGGCAACCCGTGCGAATACGACGGCGGGATGCACACGGAGCCGTTCTTCCAGCTCTCCACCCTGCTGATCGCTTACCAGTAGCGTTGGCCCAGCGCTTGCTGGGCCCTCTTGTCCGCTCCTGCTCAATCGAGGGTCACGATGCCCCAAGCCAACCAACAGAACCGCGCCGCCACAGCCGCACAGGCCGCAGGACAACGCAACGGCGCCGGTGCGGCGAACGCCGCCGCGGACTCGGCCGCTAGCAGCGCCGCTCAGCGAAGTGGGGCGGCCGCGACCGGGCAGGCAGGCACCAGCCCTGGGGCCGACCGTCGCCAACAAGTGCTGGACGCCAACCCCAACGGCGTCGTGGTCGCGATCTACGCCGCCTATAACGCCCGCGTCTCGGACGGCGCCGAGTTTCAGCGGCGCGCCGACGAGTACGCACAGCTCCAAGGGGCCGTCGGTGTGGGAGCGGACGGGCAGCTGGTCACCGGCATGGCGGTCGCAGTCACCACGCTCAGCCAGGTGGGCGAGCGCGTACAGGCCATCCACCGGGCGTTGCTCACGGATACGAGCGCCGCCCAGGTACCTCGCAACAGCCAGGTCAGGGCGCTGGCGTTATTCGCCCACGGCGAGCCCATGGGGATCGGGATGGAGGCCAACAACGCGTTCACTCTCCGCGCCACCAACGACCGCGCGCGCGGCGAGAGGGCCAACACTGACACGGCGGCTCCCACCACCTCGGACTCGGTGACCACGTTCGTTCAGGGCATCACGGGCGCAGTCACGAACGATGTGCGCGTGCAGCTCTTCTCCTGCAGCGCGGCGCGCGATCAAGGCCAGGCCGAGGCATACGAAGACTGGGTCTCCCACGCGGAGGGTGAGCGACGGGGCCAGAACTCGTTCGCTTCCGAGCTCGCGGGCGCGCTGGGCACCGACGCGAGCGTCTACGCTCACACCACCACGGGCCACACCACGGAGAACTACGCCTCGCGGGTGTTCGGAGCCGACGCGGGTGGTGGCCAGGGCGGCATTCAGATCTTCGAGGTCCTCTATCCGCGCAGCTTCATCGAGGCCCAGGTCCAGACCCCGGCGGTGCAGCAGATCCTCCACCGCACCGACGGGCCTTCACCCGATCCGGCGGCCGACTACGGCCACGTGCGTACGGCCATGTGGAACCACTACCGGGCGTCCATCGGACCGGGACGGACCGTCGGCGGTCGGCCTATCGGTCAGGAGATGATGGTGAACCCGTCCAACGCCTCGGCCCTGCTCCAGGCGGACTGGGCTACGCGCATGCGCGAGTTTCTCCGAGCCCCGCGGCGTTAATTCGCCTTATCGGGGGCCCGATGAGCGGGTTGCCCCGGAAACGCGCTGCGTGCCCTCCGGCGGTCAGGAGGCCACCATGCGCGTCACTCGTCTCTCCCCGTTGTTGCTCACCACTCTTGGGCTCGCGGGCTCGGCCCTGGCCAACGACCTCGTGAGGCTCGAGAGCCGCGAGATTCGGGCGCTGCGATCGTCAGCGACGGTGGAGTCGACCTCTGACGTGCGCGTGGCCTCGCGCCCGAAGCACCTCACGGACGGAGTGGACTACACCTCTTGGATCGGCGGCGCCGATGCGTCGATCGAGGTGGAGTTCGGAGCCACGCGCTACCTCGCGGCCGTGAGCCTGATCGCCGGCTGCGTGGGCTCCAACAGGACGTACGCCGAGTTCGGCCGGCCCGTGGAGATCGCGGTAGAGACCGACGAGCGGCGCATCGTGCTGGCCGTGGGCGAGAGCCGGGGCTTGCAGCAGCTTCGCATGGATCCGCCGCTCGCGGCGCGCGGGGTCACGGTGCGCGTCCTGCGAGCCCAGCCGGGCCGGCAGGCCGGGGTCTGCATCTCGGAGCTGGTGTTCCAGGAAGGCGACGCTGTCTCCTCCATGGACGAGGCGGCCCGCGAGCGCCTGGACGCGGCGGTCGCGGAGTTCGACTCGCCAGCGGGCGGGGACGCTCCGCTGGACGCGGTGGTGCAGCTGGGGCCAGGCGCGGTCCCCCGTCTCATCTCGGTGCTCGAGTCGGGCTCAACCCTGGCGGCATCGCGGGCCGTGCGTGCGCTCCGTCGAATCGGATCGCCCGCGGCGGCGGAGGCCCTGTTCACCTACTGGCCCAAGGCGCCGGCGGAGCTCAAGGCGGAGACGCTGAGCGCCCTCGCGCGATGCTCGGACGAGCGAGTTCTGCCGATTCTGGCCAGCACGCTCGAGTCCAAGGACCTCGCGCTCGCCGACGCGGCGGCCGAGTCACTGAGCCACTTCGGAGTCGCGGCACTCCCCGCGTTGGGGCGCGCGCTGGAGAGCCGCCACGAGGACGTCCAGCTGCGAGCGCTGCGAGCGCTACGCCGCGTGCGCGATCCGCGCGCACTCGCGCTCGCCGCGCCGTTCATCCGAGGTAGGCACTCCACGGTGCGCGCCGCCGCCGCACGTGCGCTCGCGGCCACCGGCACCATCGAGGCGATTCAGTATCTCGAGCCCCTCGCCACCGACCCGCACCCGACGGTCCGAGTCGCGGTGGCTCGGGCGCTGGTGCAGTTCCCCGGCGTGGACGCCACCCGGCTGCTCGGCCAGCTCATGCGTGACACCGACGGCCTGGTCGCCCGCGTGGCTATCAACCGCATGGCGAGGCACCCCGAAGGCGAACGCCAGCTGGCGATCTACTTCGGAGAGGCGGACGCCTTGCACGGTGAACTCGCTGTGGCGCGTCTGGGCGCGCTCAGGACCCCCGGGGCACTCCGTGTGGTGGTTGATGCGCTGCGCCGAGGCGAGACCCGCTACCGTCAGGCCCTGCGCGAGGCGGTCATCGGGTTCGGCGCTGTTGGCGTGAGCCTCGTGGCCGAGAGCGCGCTCACTGACACCCGGCTCCGCGTGGACGCCGAGGCCATACTGGCGGACGCGGACCCGGCCGGGATCGCCGCCGCCGTGGAGCTGCTCCGTAATCACCTCTCGGCAGCGCCAGGGTTCCTGGTGCGTGGGATCGGGCGGCGCGCTTTTCCCGCGGCGCTGCCGGCGCTGGATGAGGTCTGGGCAACGGGCACGTTGACCGCGCGCGTGGACGTTCTGAAGGGCTGGGCTGCGTACCCGGCCCCGCTCGTGGGCGAGCGGATCATCCGAGCCCTCGCGTCCGAGGACCCGGCCATCCGCGCTGAGGCGGCCACCGCCGCCGGTCTGGCCAAGGTGGACGCGGCGATTCCGACCCTCCTCACCGCGTTGACGGATCAAACGATCGCCACCGAGCGTGTGATCGACGCGCTCTCGCGTTTGGGCGACGAGCTCGCCGATGAGTTCATGGTCACGGCGTTCTTCGACCGGGGCACGACGATGGAGGTTCGCCTTGCGATTCTCCACGCTTGCCGCAGGACCGAGTCGCTGCAGTGCATCGGCCTCATCGCGCGCGCTGGCGGCCACCCCAACCCGGACATTCGCGCCGAGGCGCTGCGGCTCATTGCCCGGCGTTGACCCCGTCCGAGCGGGCAGGCGCCGGTGGGCGGCAAGGATCGGCCCCCGGCGGAAAGGCCCGGCTGATCCGTAACGCCGCGCGGTGTGGTCCGCTCTCGAGGCGGTAGCCGCCAGCGCCGCTCCAGACGGGCGTTCCATGCCACTGCTGCTCAGAGCAGCCAGCTTCGGCGGCCTCCCCCTCCACCACATCGAAGCCCAGGCGATCACCATTCTCGACGGGCTCGAGGCGGATGGCCGCGTTCGAGACCACCCGGAGATGCGGCGCGGAGTCTCCGAGCTGCAGCGTCTGGAACCAAGGGGCCGTCAGCGCGCTATCGATCCGAAGCTCCACCTCGCGCACGTTCTCGACCCCATCGTCCACGAGCCCAACCGTCAACCAGCCAAGCTCCGCGGCGGGGGAGGTGGTCACGTCCACCTCGAGCCGTTGTCCGTCCGACGACACGACGATCCCGGTGGGTCCCATCGGCAACCGAAGGAGGAACACGGCGAGGCTGTCGGTGAGCTCGATGCCGCCATCGAGATCCCCGAGATACGGCGGCAAGAGAAGCTCAGGTGTGGGCAGGCCGGTGAAGCGGGTCCGTATCTCCGAGAGCTGCTTCCAGACGAAGATCGGCGACTCTGGCACCTCCTCGGGTGTCCTCGGGGCCCAACGGGCAGTGGCCAGCAGGTCGAAGGCCAAGCCGGCGGTGGCTACGTCGAACTCGAAGGCCGGCCACAAGGCGGGTCGCGTGAGGCGCCGGGTCTTCTCCTCGATCGGCGGGTCGGACCAGGCGCCCACCTCATCGTTGTATTGGCGCCGATCGTCCAACGGGAAGTCCAAGCGCGTCGCCCCGAAGAGGGCCGCAGCGATGCCGAGCGCCACGGCAGGGACCAGCAGCCGACCGCGCCCCGCGATCAGCTGGGCGCCACCGAGGCCAGCGAGCCAAGGCAGCGCGCCGACGGCGGTGAGCGCGTAGGACAGCTTGTGGTGGTCGAGCGACACGATGGCGAGGAGCAGCGCGTAGCCGGGGATCCCCCACCACGCGGCAGGGAGGCTCTCGCTGCGGCGCGCCATCATGAGCCCGCTCGCGACGAGCAACCCGAAGCCGACGCCGAAGGCTCGGAGGTGCTCGAGCGGGAGCTGGATCAGAAGGGGAAACGGCTCGTTGGCCGACCGAACCACTTCACGAAAGAACGGCCAGATCAGGGGATGGAAGGTGAACTCGATGCCCAGGAACTCGTGCCGCGTACGGACCTGAAACAGCGATGGGTCCGTGACCGCCACTCCGAAGAGCTCGTGATGTGCCACCAGGAACGCAGCCGCATACAGCGGCAACACCGCGAGAAACAGCGCGCCAGAGCGCCACTGGCGGTGTCGGAAGAGGTACCAAATGAGCGCGGGGACCAGCCCGACGCACATGGGCCGCGTCGCGAGGCAGAGCGCAAAGACGCCCCCCGCGAGCACCGCTTGAAGCGCGCCGAGCGGGCGAAGGACCAGCCACAATGTGGCCATGCTCAGGCCCAGCGCCAGTACGTTCTCGTTGACGGTGTAAGTGGCGATCGCGCGGACCCCAACGGTGAACACGAGCCCCATGAGCACCGCGAGCCAGGTGCTGTGTTTCTTGTTCTGCTCCGTCGCGCCGGATGGGTCCGTGGCGAGGCCGCGGGCGGCCAACAGGGTCGAGAAGCCGAGCACGAGCAGGTAGTAGACGAGCGTGGCCACCACGAAGCCGCCGGCGCCGAAGAACGCCACTGGCTGGACCAGGGTCGCGGTGGAGCCAACGCGTTGGTAGGTGAGGACCTTGGTCATGCCGTAGCCGGGCTCGAGCGCGTGCTCCATGAAGTGCGTGACCCGCAGCCTCCACTGTGGGTCCCACGACTCGACGCCCTCCCCGCGCCCGTCCTCGAGGAGGTAGAACGCGGACTGGTGCGGGCACGGCGCCCACACCTCCGTGGCCTCTACGGCCCTCGGGGCCTCGAGGAGAGTGAGGGCCGCGGCGAGACCGAGCACCGTCGCGCAGAGGGCCAGCTCCCGGGAGCGGTGCCCCGGAGCCTGACCGGCGGGAGCGGCCCCGGCAGTGGCCTCGCGACCCCTCCGCCACCAGACCGCGGCACCGAGAGCGGTGGCCCAGAGACCGCCCACGAGGAGCAGCGCCTCTGGCGAGAGGCTCCGTCGCAGGAGAAACGACCAACCGAAAGCTGTGGGCACCACCAACGCCATGCCCAGGACGAGCGCGAGCATGAGCCGCTCGAGGCCCCGGGCCGCGGGGAACGCGAGCCGCACCGCCAGCAGTCCAGGAAGCCCCCAGACCAGCGTCGGGAAGAGCAGCAGCGACAGCACGAGCTAGTTCGTGCCTCGGGGACGAGCCGCAGCCCCTCGGGCAGCCCGGCTGTGAGTCACACCGTGGGCCCCTGGACACGGCGACGAGGAGCCCGGCGTCACTTCATCCCCGCCGGGGCCCAGAGAGCGTGTTCACGGGCCGCGTCCAACGCCCGACGCTCGTCCACGCCGACGTCGCCGAAGGCCCTGCGATAGTCGGCGAAGCGCCCGCCGGCCTGCCAGGCTCGATACGCGGCCAGGCCCGTCTCGGGGCCACCCTGGCTCAGTCGATACTCGATCCACGCCCAGCGGGGAGAGACGCTGCGTAGCTCCACCCGTCCCTGGAGCCCACGTCGCAGACGATCGAGACGCCGGTCCTGGGTGGCGATCGGCGTGAACGACGCGTCGCCTAGCGGGGTATGCAGCTTCGGCACGAACGGAGACGCCCCGAGCGCGACGCGCGGCATGAGCTTCCGGAGCTCGAGGGAGAACTCGATGAGCTCGTCGATGTCTTCGTCGGTCTCGCCGGGGAGTCCCACGATGACGTACATCTTGAGGAGGCTCATCTTGGCCTGAGCCGCCAACGTGGCGGCCTCCAGCAGGTGTCGCCCCCGAAGGCCCTTCTTCAGGCGCCCGCGCATCGCCTGGCTCGGCGCATCGGAGGCCACCGTGAGCGTGCGGTACCCGCCCGCGTGCAAGAGATGGACGAACTCTTCGTCCAGTCGGTCTGCGCGGAGGCTGGAGATCCCGACGCCCTTCCCGGCGGCCACGGCCGCTCTCAAGACCGCGCGGATATGGGTGTATTCGCTGACGGCGGCGCCGACGAAGCCGATGCGCGGCGCGGGTGTGTCGAGTACGGCCAGCACGGACTCGAGCGGCGCCTCTCGCATCGGCTGTGCGGAGGCCCGCATCACACAGAAGGTGCAGTACCGCGGGCAGCCTCGGCTGGCCTCGACCAGCATCATGTCCGCGAGCTCCGACAAGGGTGTCCACGTCTGACCCACCGCGGGCAGGTCGCTCGCCGGGCTCACGAGCATGTCGGGCACGGCATCGCCATGCCGCTCGGGCACGTACACGCCGGGGAGGGATGCGAGCGCTTCCAGCAAGGCGCCGCGATTCGCCACGTGCTCGACCAGCACCTCGCACAGCCGCGACATGACCGGCTCGGCGTCGCCCACCACGATCGCGTCGGCGAACGGGGCCAGGGGCAACGTGTTGCTCATGGTGATCGGACCGCCGATGATCACGGCGGGCTCCGATGGCGACCTCTCGGACCGGAGCACGGGGACCCGAGCGAGGCGCAACATCTCGAAGACGTTGGCGATGTCGGGCTCGTATGCGAGCGAGATCGCGAGGAAGTCGGCGCCCCCCACCGGGTGCCCGGACTCGAGCGTAACGAGGGTCTGCCCGTCGTGGATGTTGTCCGGCAACACCGCACGTTCACAGGCGATCTCCGGGTGGGCGTTGAACGCCCGGTAGACCACTTGGTACCCGAGCGATGCGCTGGCGACGGAGTATGGGTTTGGATAGAGCAGCGCGACGCGAACTGATCCAGAGGGGTTCAGCGTTCCGCCTTCGCGGGCCAGCAGGTCGAGCCGTTCCTCGCGCAGCATGGCCGCACCCTATCAGGTAACGGGCGAATCCATGATCGCTCGTAACGCGGTCTCGAGAGATGCGGCGTCGAAAGGCTTGGCCAGGTGGGGACCCTGGAAGCTGCGCCAAAACGTGTCGGCGCGAAGCGAGAAGGTCCCGCCGCTCATGATGATTACGCGCTTCGCGACGTCCGGCGCAAGCTGCCGGAGCGCGTCCAGCACCGCCGGTCCGTCCATCTCCGGCATCATGACGTCCAGGAGAATTGCGTCCCAGACCGCATCCGTTCGGAGCAGGTCGAGCGCTTCGCGGCCCGAGCCGACGCCGACGACTTCGTGACGCGCCCTCAGCTGCCGCTGAAGCGCCTTCGCGAGGAGCGGCTCGTCGTCCACGACGAGGATACGGCCTCGGCGCCCGGCTTCGGGGACGGGAGCCACCGCGCGTGCCTGGACCTCAGGCGCAGCCGTGGGCAGGTCGAGGTAGAACGTGGTCCCGACATCGAGCGTGGACTCGAAAGTGAGCGCCCCGCCCATGACCTCGACAAGGCCGCGGCAGACGCTGAGGCCGAGGCCCATGCCCTGGCCGACGGCCTTCGTAGTGAAGAAGGGATCGAACACCCTCGGCGCCACCTCCGGGGGGATCCCAAGACCCGTGTCCCGGATGGCGAGGCGGGTTCGGCCATCGGCGAGGTTCGTGGTCCACAGCTCGATGCGCTGCTTCGACGGATGTCCGGGGGGTATGGCGTGAGCGGCGTTTTGTACGAGGTTGAGCAGCACCTGGCCGAGCGCCTGGGGGTCGGCCAGAACATAAGTCCCGGCAGTAACACGGTTGATCGCCGCAGCCCGGTGGCGGATCTCGTAATCGAGGATACGGAGGGTCGGGTCGATGGCCTCGCGCAGGCAAACGCGCCCGGATGCGCCCCCGGACGGACTGCTGAGGGCCCCGAGGTCGCGCACGATGGCTTGGACGCGCGCCACGCCATCCTCCGCGTCGCGGACCGCCTCTGCCATGGGGGGCCAGAGCGTCTCGGGCAACTCGAGGTGCCGCTGACGGAGCGTGTCACCGAGCCAGTTGATGTTGCTGGAGATGTAGGCGAGCGGGTTGTTGATCTCGTGGGCCACCCCCGCGGCGAGCGTCCCAACCGCGGCGAGGCGCTCCGAGGCGACGAGCCGCTGGCGATTCTGGTGGGTCTCGGAGACGTCGCGCACCACGCTGACCACGTGGGTCACGGCCCCCTGCTCGTCGCGGAGTGGGAACATCAACGTGTCCATGATGATCAGGTGCTTCGCGGTCTCCCACTGGTTCAGCTCGGTCCCGAGGTCGATCGAGCGGTTCCGGAGCTCGACGACCTCGCCACGCGCAGCCTGCGCGAACATCGCGGCATCGCCCGAAGCCACCGTCAACGGGTCGGTGAGGATGTTGAAGGTGCCCACGCCAGTGGTGGGGTCCGGCAGACCGAGGAGTCGCGCCATCTCCGCGTTCATGCGGACCGACAGACCGTCCACCGTATAGACCTGGATGCCGATCGGCGCGAACTCGAAGAACCCCCGGGTGAACGCCTGCTCCTCGCGCAACGCGGCCGCAGCGGCCTCGCGACCCTGGATCTCGTTCTCGAGGGCGTCGGCGGCGTCGGCGGCCGCCTGCGCCTTCTTCGCTCCAATGACCAGCAGTGCGTAGAAGGCAAGCGCGAACACCGCCGCGCCAACGAAGATCAGCTCGACCGTGGTCCCCGCGGTGCCGAGGCGGTGGGAGACGAGAGCGCTCTCCTCGCGCAGGGCCCGAATGAGCGCCTGGGGCGCTCCAGGGTCGTACGCCTGGGCCGCAGCCAGCGTGGCCGGCCGGCAGTCCGCGCAGCTCTTGATGTCGTCGAGCGCCGCGGAAGCGTCAACTTCCCCTGCATCGCCGGGGTGGATCGCCACCAGCCAGCGCACCCTCTGGTCCAGAGCCTGGCGGTCGCTGCGGGCGCCAAACGTCACGGCGAGGCATACGCCGATGAACACCAATACAGCCAAGAACCCACCAACCATGGTGAGGCGTGTGTTGGCACCGGCTGGCGCTGAAGAGCGACGTATCCGCGATGTCATCACTGGTATGGCTACACGCATTGACCGGCTACGGCAAGGCGGCCGGTCTGCCTCCGCTTGCCTCCGCCCGTTGTGCCCGTCGGGTCCTTGACGCCTACCGTGGGCGATCCGTACCGTCACGGGACACGCGCGGCAGTCGCGTAGAGGGTGGAAGATGCTGCGAATGACGGTGTTGAGTGTGGCCATGACGCTGTTCGGGTGCGAGAGCAGCAACAGCGGGGGCTCCAACGGCGGCTCCGGCGATACGGTTGGCGCCCCTGATACCGCTGGCCAAGTGGATGTCCCAACGGGCGCCGACGGTGCCCCAGACGGATCCGACGCCGCCACCGACGCCACCGACGCCACCGACGCCACCGTCGCCACCGACGCCACCGACGCCACCGACGCCACCGACGCCGCCGAGGGCACGGACGCGTCGGTGGGCGCAGACGCCTCCGACGGCAACATCGACGGCGCCGACGGGAACGTGGACGCCACCGACGCCGCCGATGGTGGACTCGACGCCGTGGACGGCGCTCCCGACGGGACTGACGGCCCCCCGGACGGGGCCGATGGCACCGACACCGCTGACGGAAGCGATGGGCTGGAGAACGGCGACGCCGTGGATGGGACTGAGGGGAGCTCGGTGCCCGGCGCTTGCACGAATCCGGCGGACCAGCAGATCATCATCTCCATTCAGAGCGTGCTCCAGGGCTGCGTGATGGGCTGTGCGCCGCCGCCTTTGGCCACGTGCGTCTCGAGCTGCCTCGTCGACGAGGCGGGCCTCAGCACGGGGTGCGCAGACTGCTTCGGCGCGCAGACGGTGTGCGCTGTGGCCAACTGCAAGGCCGTGTGCATGCCGGGTGGCGTCCAGGCTGCATGCAACGCGTGTCGAGCGGAGAATTGCCCGGACTCCAAGTTCCCGGAGTGCGGTGGCGCCGGGACATGAACCCTCAGGGGCGCGCCCTCCTGATCTGCTCCGCGCTGAGTCTCGGTCTCAGCTGTGCAGCCTCATCGGCGCCCGGCCCGGAGAGCGACGCGGCGGGGTCTGATGCAGATGCCGCGCTAACCCACCTGCTGCCTGGCACCGGGTGCCGCGACGGGTGGCAGTGCCTCGAGTTCGGGCGCTGTACGGATCTCCCGGGCGGGTGCGGCGCAACTGCTGAAGAGGACTGTCGCGCCGCGCTGGTGTGCAAGGTCAACGGATGGTGTAGCCCCGCCGCCGGGCGATGCGTGGCGGGAAGCGACGCCGACTGCGCGGCGTCCAAGGCCTGCGCGCAGCTGCTGGGCTGCTCCAAGAACGGCGACGTGTGCGCCGACCCACAGAACCTCTCGTTCCAGCCGCACATGGTGAAGTCCGAACCGTACCCTCTCTGGCCGGGGGCCGAAGTGACCGTGACTTACGAGGCGGTGGTCCAGCCGTTGTATGGGTACTACTGCACGCCGTGCCACGAAGGCGAGCGGTCAGCCGACTGCCTCGGGGGGTCGTGCCTCGCTTCGAGCTACGACGACGCCCTCCTCCCCTCGTACATCTGCACGGACAAGACGATGGCGGCTTGCGGCGCCACGCGGCTCCGCCAGACCTGGGATCCGACGGGGCAAAGCGGCGGGCTCATGCAGGCCGAGCAGTACCTCCTGGTCCCGAGCCCTCATATCGAGGTGCTCGAGCGCTGGATCTCTGGCGGCTTCCCCCGCTGAGCGGTACCGCTGGACCTATGGCTTGGCCGGCGGCTTCTGGGCCTCGCCACAGGTGAAATGCTGGGGGCACGCCTCCACGGCCGCCGCCATGATCGACCGCACGGGGCCCGAGGTGCGAGCCAACTCTGCTTCGGCCGCTTCACAGCTGGGCGCACGAGAGAACGCCACCACAGCGTCGAACAGCGCTGGCCCGAGCGTTGACTGAGCGCCGCCCACGGCCCTGGCGACACACCGCACTCGGCTCGCGATGAGCTCGACTGACACGGCGGCCTTGATCGTCAGCGGATCTGCGCCGCCCGCGGCGAAGTCCCCCTCGGCCCAGGCGGCCTCTCGCGCCGAGTCGACATACCTTCCGCGCCCCAACCACGCGAGGGCAAGGACCGTCCGCGCCTCTGGGAAACGGGGGAGCCTCACGAGGGCCCGTTCGGCTTCCTCTGCTGCGAGCGCGAAGCGCCGGGCCAATACGGCTTCCATGGCGTCGCGGCATTGCCCGCGCGCGGCCTCGCGCGCCACGCGGCCGGCGTCCGCTTCCGGTAACCGGCGGAACGCGAGCCCACCCCCCGTCACGAGCACGGCGCCAACCAGCAGGATGATGCGGAGACGGCCCTCGCGGGTCCGTCCGCCGCGCTCGTCAACCTCCGCGTCCTCGGGGCGGTCGAACGGGTACCCGCACTGCCCGCACGCAGCGGGAGCGCCGAACCAGTAGACGCGGTGGCAGTAGACGCATCGCGAGCGCGACAGCCGAAGCGGCGCGCGCCTCAAGCGAGATCGTCCCCTCCCCGGATCACGGGACACGGCCCAAAGCGGATCGCCAGCGCCGTCGCGTCGAAGGGCGAGGCGTGCTGGCCGCCCCGGGTTTGCGCACTGGCGATGCCGACGAGGTCGGCGGCGAGGTCCGTCGGGTGGAGCGGGAGGTCCATGAGGTCCGCCAGCGTGTCCTCGCGCACCACGGTGCTCACGCCGCGGGTGGCGATGACGATGACGTCGCCTAGGGAGAGCTTGATGGGACGATTGAACGCCGACGGGTACGCGAGCCCGAGGCGGCTTCCCGCGGTGTCGCGCTGGTCTGACGTGGGCCTCACGAGGGCGTGGAGTCGACCCCGATGCTGGACCCAAGCCGCCGTGTCTCCGACGGCGACCAGCAGCGCCCGGTCGATCGCGGGCGTGACATAGACCATCGACAACGTGCAGCCGCTGGTGCCGCCATGGTCTTGCAACACCACGCTCCGGGCTGCTTCGTGCGCGGCGCCGAGAGCGGCGCGCAGGCCCGAGCCGGGGGTGAAGTCAGCGGAGGGGATCTCGAAGAACAGGTCGAGGGCGTCGAGGACCGCCCAGGCGACTTGCCGGCCAACGGGACCCTCGCCGTCGGCCACCGCGAAGAGCGTCCCACGGCCGGCCCGGCGGACCACGGGCTGGTCAAACCAGACCTTGAGCGCGTCTTCGTTCGTCGTTGAGCCCCGAGCACGAACGGAGCGGCTTCCCCAGGAGACATCCATCTCGTCTCGAGCTTACACGCCGCCCTCTGTTGGAGCGAGTTCGCGATGCCGGTTCGAAGCACAGCTCTTCAAAGCGGACTCGAGGCTCTCGCGGCGCGTCAGGCCGAATGGGCGCGACACGCGCGCGAATCGACAGGACCAGGACGTGCGTTTCAGCGGTCCGCGACTATACTCCCGCACCTGGACCGGAGGAGCTTGGACCCGATGAGCGAAGCATTCGAACTCGACCGACAGCAAATCAAGACGGTCGCCGCGGGCCTTTGGGCCCTGGCGAAGGCGGACGGCGTCGACACCGGCGGACACGAGCGGGCCCTGGTAGAGGGCTTCCTACGCGACTCGAACGCGGAGGACCTCATCGCGAAGCTCGACACGCTCCAGTTCGACCCGGCCACTGCCTACACCACGCTCGAGTCCACGTGGCTCCGCAAGACGTTCCTGCAAGCAGCCGTGATGTTGGTTCAGGCGGACGGCAAGATCTCGGACAACGAGCGCGAGACTCTGCGCTGGATCACGGATGCCTTTGGCGTCCCGGGCGGGCTCGATGTGCTGCTCGACGCCGCTCAAGGGCAGTCGTTCGACTCGTGAGCCACTCACTCGCCGTCCACGGCCTCCGTCGAGGGCCCCTCACGGGCCTCGTGGATCCTGAGGGGCACGCCGGTTATGCGCTGGCAGAGGCGGGGACCTGGGCCGTCGAGGCCGGTCCCATCGCCGACGCCCGTTTCCGCCGGACGGCGCTCGATCTGTGCGAGCAGGCGCTGGTCGGCTTCGACCGCGCCAGCGCCGACAAGCTGCTCACGGACGAGCGTGTCCAGGTGGTCGTAGGGGTGTCCCAGGGTGCTGCGGAGCGCTTCGCGAAACGCCTCGGCCCACAGGGCACGGGGGCGAAAGCCGTGCCCACCGCCGCGCTGGCCAAGCCGAACCCGTGGCGAGGGGGGCTGCCGGTACTGGCCCTCGTCGCCGGTGTCGCCTTCGGGTGGGTCGTGTTCACGTGGTGGCTGGGAGTGCTCTTGGGCGGTGGGGCTGCGGCCGCGTCCTACACGCTCGCCCAAAAGCGCGCCGTCCCGGTGCTGGGGGCTCCGCCGGAGCCACCGCCGATGCCGGGCGCCACCACGGAGGCGATCGCGGCCATACGCGGCGGGAACGCCGCGGTCCGACGAGCCGCAGCCGCCGTGCTCCGCGTGGTCGACCAGCTGCTCGATGGAGAGGACTTCCTCGCCATCGCCAGCGGGGGCCTCGATGGCGGGATTGGGCGCAGTGCGTACCAGGCCCTTGGGGAGCTGGGGCGCATCGCGCGGGCGGGGCTGTCTGAGAGCGCCGTCAACCCCGTAGCCGACCAGGCGGAGGCCTTCGCGCAAGCGGTCCCCAGCCTCACGGCGTCCCTCCGGGCGGCGCCGGGTCAATCGGCCACCTTCGTCGCGGAGGCCGAGCAGGGGCTCGGCGCTCTGGTGCAGGCGCTCATCGCCCTGCGTTGAAACAAACCCGGGCTGCGGTCCCGGTAGGCCGGCCGGATGGGCCGGCCGCAGCGCGTGATGAACCGCTGACGTTCACACGCCGTAACAACTGAATCCACACCGGGGCCTCGGAGCCCCGAAGGAGCGCGAGAATGGGAATCTTCGGTTGGATGCGCGGCCAGTTCATCGACATCATCGAGTGGCTCGACGATTCGAACAACACCCTCGTGTGGCGCTTCCCGCGCCACAACAACGAGATCAAGAACGGCGCCAAGCTCATCGTACGCGAGGGTCAGGTGGCTCTCTTCGTCGACCAGGGCAAGCTGGCCGACAAGTTCCTCCCCGGTACGTACACGCTCACAACCGAGAATCTCCCCATCCTGTCGTCGCTGAAGGGCTGGAAGCACGGGTTCGAGTCGCCGTACAAGGCCGAGGTCTACTTCGTGAGCACGAAGCAGTACCTCGACATGAAGTGGGGCACCATGAACCCCATCACCATGCGCGACGCGGACTTCGGCATCGTGCGGGTCCGCGCGTTCGGCATCTACGCCATCCGGGTGCTTGCCGAGAAGGTGGAGACGTTCCTGCGAGAGATCGTGGGCACAGACTCGGAGCTCAACACGAGCGAGGTCGAAGGCCAGCTCCGCCGCATGTTGATCTCGTCGTTCACCACCACGCTCGGCAAGGCCGGGATCCCGGTGCTCGACCTGGCGGGCAACTACGACGAGATCGCCAAGAAGTGCTCGGCGGCCATGTCGCCCGAGTTCGGCGAGTACGGCCTCGAGCTCAAGAAGCTGGTCATCGAAAACATCTCGCTACCCCCCGAGGTCGAGAAGGCCATCGACACACGCTCGAGCATGGGCGCGGTCGGCAACATGCACACCTTCGCGCAGTATCAGGCCGCGCAGGCCATGCGCGAAGCGGCCAATCAGCCCGGCGGAATGGCGGGGATGGCCGCGGGGGCCGGTGCTGGCCTCGCCATGGGACAGATGATGGGCAACGTCATGGGGGGCTTCATGCAGCCGCCGCAGCAGCAGCAGCCGGCAGCCGCGAGCGGGGGCGGGGTCGCCGACCGCATCAGGAAGCTCAAGGAGCTCCAAGCGGGGGGGCTCATCGACGACGCCACCTTCGCCGCGAAGCGCGACGCGATCCTCGCCGAGATCTGAGCCATGAGCGAGGCGGCGGAATCGGTCCTGCGGTTTCCGTGCAAGTCGTGCGGCGCAAAGCTCGCGTGGAAGCCCGGCGCCGCCAACCTCACCTGCGAGTACTGCGGGTACACGGAGGCGGTGCCCACGGAGAAGGGACAGGTCGTCGAGCACGCCTTCGCGGACTACCGCCCGGAGTCCACGGGCTGGGACACCACGCTCAAGTCGTGGGAGTGCAAGCAGTGCGGCTCCCTCACTGAGCGAGAGCCCCACATCACGGCCGGCGCGTGCATCTTTTGTGGTTCCAACCAGGTCGCGCCAATGGCGCAGTCGCCTCGCCTTCACAAGCCAGAGTCCGTCCTCCCCTTCCAGATTGGCAAGGACCAGTGCGGCACTCTGTTCAAGACGTGGGTCAAGGGCCTCTGGTTCCGGCCGGACGCTCTCAAGCACGAGGCGCGCACCGACGGGGTCACAGGGGTCTACATCCCGTTCTGGGCCTTCGACACACTCACCTGGTCATTCTGGAACGCCGAGGCCGGCTACTACTACTACGAGACCAACGACAAGGGAGAGCGCGAGCGCAAGACGCGCTGGGAGTGGGCAGACGGCACCTACTCCGAGTTCTTCGACGACGTCCTGGCGCCCGGCTCGCAGTCTGTGGAGCCAAAGCTCGCCCAGGCGATCGAGCCTTTCGACACGAAGGCGCTCACGCCCTACAAGCCGGACTTTTTGGCGGGCTACGCTGCGGAGGACTACCGCATCGACATGCCGCAGGCATGGCTCACGGCGAAGCAGCGCATCGACTCGAAGATCCGGCAAGAGTGCGAGTCTCGCATTCCGGGCGACACAAACCGGAACCTCAGCGTGAGCACCAGCTACCTGAACAGGGCGTACAAGCTCTGCCTCTTGCCCATCTGGATCTCGAGCTACCGGTACCAGGGCAAGACCTACAACTACATCGTCAACGGGCAAACCGGCCGGGTCTCTGGGCGGGCGCCGTTCTCATGGGTGAAGATCTCGGTCTTCGTCCTCAGCCTGGTCGCCCTGTTTGCAACCATCTACCACTTCTCCCAGTGAGCGGCGCCTGGTGGCCCTCGGGGCGGTGCTCGGGGCCATAGGCGTCGCCCTGGGCGCCCTCGGAGCCCACGCGCTCAAGCGCTGGCTCGAGGCCGACCAGCTCACCACGTTCGACACCGGCGCACGCTACCACCTGGTCCACGCGGTGATGGTGGTCGTAGCGGCCAGCCGCTCCACCCGGGCCGCCTGGGCTTTTGTAGCCGGGATCGCCCTTTTCTCAGGAAGCCTCTACGGTTTGGCCTTGACCCGCATCGCGGCGTTCGGTCCTATCACGCCCCTTGGTGGCGCCGCGTTCATCGCAGGGTGGCTCCTCCTCGCACACGACGCGCTGCGCAATCGCGGCCGCGGTTGACCTCACCCGGAGTCCCCATGGCGTTCAAGGTTATCGAAGGTGCCGGCATCATCCAGTCTGCGGAGGAGGCCGAGTTCGAGGCGCTCTACGGCGCCGGGGGCACGGAGCCGAAGACGCGGCAGTACCGACGTGGCGAGGAAGTCACCGGGTCCGTGATCAAGGTGTCGGGCGACGTGGCCTTCATCAACCTCGGCGGCAAGGCAGAGGGCATCCTCGAGCTGGCCGAGGGCGAGGGCGACACGCTCACTGCGGGGCAGCAGATCACCGCCATGGTCACTGGCAACGATGGCGCCGTGCGCCTCCGCCGGGGCCTCACCGGAAAGGGCGCCCGCGACACCGAAGCGCTGTCGCAGGCCCACCAGCTGGGCATGCCTGTCGACGGGAAGATCGCGTCGCGCAACAAGGGCGGCTTCGAGGTGATGATCGGCAGCACCCGGGGCTTCCTGCCCCTCGGACAGCTCGCCCTGGAGCAGATCCCGGAGGCCGATCTCGACAGCTGGATCGGCACGAACCACGCCTTCCGCATCATCGAGTTCGACGCGTCGGGGCGACGGCTGGTGCTCTCGCGCGCAGCGCTCCTTCGAGCGGAGCGAGACAAGAAGGCCGAGGCGCTGTGGGCCGAGCTGGCCGTCGGCCAGGTGCGAAAGGGCGTGGTCCGCTCGGTTCAGGACTACGGCTGCTTCGTCGACATTGGCGGCGTGGATGGCCTCGTGCACGTGGCCGAGATGGACTGGACGCGCGTCACGAAGCCTTCCGACCTCGTGAAGTCAGGGCAGGAGGTGGTGGTCGTGATCCTCGGGATCGAGACCACGCCCAAGAAGCGCGTCTCGCTGTCCATGAAGGCTGCGGGGCAAGACCCGTGGAAGGCCCTCGCGGCCCGCGTCGGTGACACGCTGGAAGGCGAGGTCACGCGGCTCGAGAAGTTCGGCGCGTTCGTGGAGATCGCGCACGGAGTCGAGGGACTCGTCCACGTCTCCGAGATGACGCACGAGCGCCGTGTGCGCCACCCGAGCGACGTGGTGAAGCCCGGTGATCGGATTCGGGTCACGGTGCTCGACATCGACCTCTCGGCCCGGAAGCTCTCCCTCAGCATGAAGGCGCTGGAGGGCGACCCCTGGGCCAACGCCGCCACGGACTACCCGCCCGGTGCTCGGGTCTCGGGCACCGTGGAGCGCGTAGCGCCGTTCGGAGTGTTCATCAGGGTCGGCCCGGCAATCACCGCGCTGCTCCCCGGCAGCGAGACCGGGCTCAACACTGCCGAAGTCCTGCGCCGCTTCCAGATCGGCACGGTGATCGAGGCCAGCGTCCTGGCGGTAGACCCCGAGAGCCGCCGGATGAGCCTGTCCATGAAAGCGGCAGGAGAGCGCGAAGAGCGGGAGAACATCGCCGCCTACCGGGCGCGACAGCCAGAGGCACCCAAGGGCAGCTTCGGCACCTTCGCGGAGCTGCTCCAGGGCAAGTCCGGCTCCAAGCGCTGAGCCGAGAGGCTCGGGGCCCGGGCCGCCTACAATCTCGGTTTGATGCAATGGGCTGGCGTTCGCTCGTGGGCGAACGGGGCGTCCCCGGCCGGGGCTGCGAGCAACCCCGGCCGGAGCCATTGTTCTTCAGGAAGTTCATGTTTGGGGCCGGGGCAGCGGAGCTCCCCGGCCCGGGTCACCTCGGCGCTCCCGCGCTCCGGTGAATTTAGACCTTGCGGCGCAGGCCCAGCGCGAGCAGCGCTAGGAGCAACACGCCGGCCCAAGCGCCGGATCGCGGCTGGGCCCCGCTGCAGCCGCTGCTGCCACCGCTGGTGGTCCCGCCGCCGCCGGAGCCATCGCCCGCCGCGCTGTCAGCCGCGCCGTCAGCCGCGTCAGTGGCGTCGCTGACACCCTCCGCGCCGTCCGTCGCGTCCGCGCCGTCGCCCGGCCCGACGCCATCGCTTGCGTCCGCTGCGTCCGCAGCGTCTGTTGCGTCTGTTGCGTCTGTTGCGTCCGCTGCGTCCGTGCTGGCCGCCTCGCAGCGCCCCTCGGGGCTGCAGGTGACGCCCTCCGCGCACGTCCCGCAGGATCCACCACAGCCGTCGCCGCCACACTGTTTGCCGTCGCACTGGGGCGTGCACCCGCCACCGCAGGTGAGCGGCGCTTCTCCAGTCGGATCCTCGCCGACACCACCGCAGGCGTAGAAGCCTGCATCGGCGTTCCAGCCACACTCCGCGTTCTGGCCGCCCTCGCTGGAGCAGTCGAGGCAGTACAGCTTGCCCTCCTGACAGAACACCACGCGGCCCTTTTCGTCGCAGCATCCCTCGAACGAGGTGGTGGCGGTGCAGGTCTCGGCGCTGGGGACGAACTCCCCGAGACAGCCGTCCGGGTAAGGCGCTGCGCACGTGCCCTTGATCTCGTCGCACGTCTGACCCGCGGCGCAGGTACCGCAGGTGCCGCCGCAGCCGTCGTCTCCGCACGCCTTGCCTTCGCACTTCGGCTCGCAGACGACGCACAGGCCCTCCTCGCAGAGGAAGCCGGCGTCGCACTCGCCGCAGCTGCCGCCGCAGCCGTCGCTGCCGCAGACCTTGCCGTCACACTTGGGCGTGCAGCAGAGGCCCAGGCCGTTGCAAACGAGGCCCTCGCCACACTCGCCACAGGACCCGCCGCAATCGTCGTCGCCGCACTCCTTGAGCTCGCAGTCCTTCGAGCACGGGCACGCCTCGGGGGCGCACTCGGCGCAGTAGCCCGCGCACAGGGAGTCCCAATCCGTCTCGCAGCAGTACGGGTCCTTCTCGCACACGCAGGCTTCGCACTCACAACCCGCGCAACCGGCCGTGTTCTCGGGGCCAGCAGCTGTGCACATGATGGGCTGGCAGGTGTTGCCGGCGCACGCCGTACCCTCGCCGCACTCGGTGCCGCAGGTCTCACCGCACGCGTTCTCGCCGCAGTCCTTGCCCTCGCAGCTACACGGCAGGCACTTCGAACCGTCGGCGACGCAGGCGGTGCCCGCCTCGCACGTACCGCAGGCGCCGCCGCAGCCGTCGGAGCCGCAAACCTGACCGTCGCAATCGGGCACGCACGCGCACTCCTGCTCGGTGGCGCAATCGTCCCAGATCGCCACGCAGATGAAGTCCCACCCGGTGGTGCAGCAGAAGTCGTCCTCACCGCAGACGCACGCCTCCTCGGCGCAGCCGGAGCAGCCGGGCTCGTCCTTCTCGGTGCACTGTGAGGGCACCTCGACGCACGTCCCCTGCTCGGTGCAGCCGAGCCCGCCAGTGCACGTGCCGCAGGGCTCGTTGCACTCATTGGCGCCGCACTCCTTGCCTTCGCACGAGCACGCGAGGCACTGGCTCTCGCTGCAGTAGGTGCCCTTCTCACACGTGCCGCACGACTCGCCGCACTCGTCCGCGCCACACTGCTTGCCGTCGCACGAGCAGGCCTGGCACTGACCGTCTTCGGTGCAGAACGTGCCCTCACCGCAGTTGCCGCAGAAGCCCGCGCAGCCGTCGAAGCCGCACTGCTTTCCGTCACACTGCGGGGTGCATGTGGCGGGGCACTCGAACGGCATGGCGCCGCTGGGATCGGGGTTGGGCTCCTCGACGCACCAGTAGTAGCCGCCGTCGTTCCACCCACACACCTGCTCGTTCTGCGGGCAGTTCGCGCCGCAGAGGGCGGTGCCGTCCTGTTCGCACCAGATGAGGCCGGTCCCGGTGCAACAGCCGTCGTAGAAGTCGCCCTCCTTGGCCCAGCCGATGGCACTGCAGTCGTCGGCCAGCTTCGTGCCGCCGAAGGAACACTTGCCCTCATCCGCCATGGCCTGCGTGGCCAAGAGCAAGGCGGCGAGGGTCATCACACTCTGCTTCGTCATCCGATGATCTCCCTTGTCCGCCGTGTCGTGGGGACGTCGGCGGACAATAGCCGGGTTTGGCGGTGAGTTCCACGACGCCCGCAGGCGAAAGCGCTACGCTCGCGCGGTGCTTCCGGTCGACGACTACCTGCACTACCTCGAGACCCAGCGCGACGCGTCGCCGCACACGCTGCGCGCGTACGGGCGCGACCTCGGCGAGCTTCGAGAGTTCTTCGGGGCGCAGGGCGTAGCGTGGGCAACCGCGCGACCTGACCACCTGAAGCGTTACCTCCACACACTTCACGGCAAGGTCGGCGCCACGACGCTTGCCCGAAAGCTCGCGGCATTCCGCTCGTTCTACCGCTGGGCGTTGACGCGACACCTCGTGACGAAGAGCCCGTGCGACGGAGTGCGATCGCCGAAGGCACCGAAGCGCGCACCGGAGGTCCTGGAGCCCGAGGCGGTCGTGCGCCTCATCGAGGCGGAGGAGCCGCGGACGCGGGAGTACGTGGCGCGAAACGCAGCACTGGTCGAGGTGATGTACGGCGGAGGCCTGCGGGTGAGCGAGGTCGTCGGCCTCGACCTCACGGACGTGGATCTCCGAGAGCGGCTGGTGCGCGTGCGGATGGGCAAGGGCCGCAAGGACCGGATCGTGCCGATGGGTCAGCCGGCGATCGACGCGGTGGCGGCGTGGGTCTCCCTGCGTCCGGAGCTGCGGCCATTGCCCGCCGAGCCAGCGTTGTTCCTGAATCGCTACGGGCGACGCCTCTCGGCGCGCTCCGTCGGCCGGATGTTGGATGATCGGCAGCTGCGGGCGGGCGTCTTCGGCGTGCATCCGCACGTGCTCCGCCACTCGGCGGCGACTCACCTCCTCGACGGCGGGGCCGAGCTACGCCACATCCAGGAGTACCTGGGGCACGCGCGTCTCCAGACGACCCAGCGCTACACGCAGGTGAGCATCGAGAAGCTGATGCGCACCTACGACGCCGCACACCCCCGGGCAGGTGGCCACGGCCCTGCGGACGCGGACGACGGCCACGCCTGATCTGGGGGCTCGCCTCGGTAGGCGGGGCGTAAATTGCGGGTGGCGGATGCGTTGGGTCGCGCTAACTTGCCGCCCACTATGTTCCACGGCACCACCATCATCGCAGTCCGCCACGGCGGAAAAGTAGCCATCGGCGGCGACGGCCAGGTCTCTCGCGGCGCCACCATCGTCAAAGGCTCGGCCAACAAGGTCCGCCGCCTCGCGGGCGGCGAGGTGATCGTCGGGTTCGCGGGAGCCACCGCGGATGCGTTCACCCTGT